>RCND010000246.1_pt1 | contig 30752 bp, 31 predicted proteins | sample 2041351 | NCBI WGS metagenome assembly RCND01 (sample SAMN09708230, study PRJNA481090) | Marine sediment metagenome, whole genome shotgun sequencing project. | biome: marine sediment; feature: ocean; material: sediment; isolation source: Sewage treatment plant 12B marine sediment (STP12B) ... | reverse complement strand
AACCAGACATTCTCTGCTGGTGCGCGGTGGCAGAGGGCCATCACGGAGGCCCGACGTTCAAGCAAATTCGTAAATCAGCTCTTTTCAAATCACGATATTGCTCTTGCCATAGACAATGCAAACCGTTCAAGTCGTTAGTGGAACAGCTATTTCTAAAATCACTGAATTGTCTATTTTCTTTTGCTTTACTCTGACAATGGGTTTGATGACTTTGAGCAAAGCTGCCACATTCTGAAAGCTAGTTTTGAAACAAGGAGTGCACACATGTCTGACCTATGGCGAATGTCTGCGACAGATATAGCAGATGCAGTCCGTTCCAAGCGATTATCTGCGGTGGAGGTGACCGAAGCGCACTTGGCAAGGATAATTGATGTTAATCCAACCATTAATGCTGTTGTACAAGAGTTCCCTGATGAGGCCCTTGAATCGGCACGCGCTGTGGATGCCCTTATTGCACAGGGTGAAGAACCGGGCGTCTTGTGCGGGGTACCTGTCACCATAAAAGTGAATGTCGACCAGAAGGGCCATGCCACAACCAACGGGCTAACGCTCCAAAAGGATTTGATCGCTGAAAGCGATAGTCCGGTCGTATCAAGCATTCGGTCGGCCGGAGGTGTTATTGTTGGACGCACCAATACACCTGCTTTTTCCTTACGCTGGTTCACAAAGAACAATTTACATGGTCAAACACTCAACCCACGTAACAAAAAAATCACCCCTGGTGGGTCATCTGGCGGCGCAGCAGCAGCGGTTGCCAGTGGCATGTGCGCGATTGGGCATGGAACAGATATCGCAGGCTCGATCCGTTATCCCGCATACGCCTGTGGTCTGCATGGCCTACGTCCGACAATGGGCCGCGTCGCTGCCTACAATGCGTCCGGGCCAGATCGCCATATCGGCGCACAACTCATGGCGGTTTCAGGCCCAATTGCGAGAACTATTTCGGACCTCCAAATTTCTCTGAGCGCTATGTCAGTAAGAAACTCCCGCGATCCGTGGTGGGTGCCTGCCCAGCAAGATCAAGGTGCGTTCCCCAAACGCGCAGCACTCACAATTGCCCCGGACGGAATGCCGGTCAGCAAAGAGGTTGAGCACGCCCTGCGCGATGCTGGGAATCGTATGAAAGAAGCTGGTTGGATAATAGAAGAAGTGCTTTGTCCACCGATGCGTCCGGCAGCCAAAATTAACGAACAACTTTGGATGACTGAGATGCGGATTGGTGCGGATAACTTGGTTCAAGAAGAAGCAGAAGCAGACTCGCAATTTGTTTACCAGCAGATGAAAGACAGAGTTGATCCGTTGGAGGTCGAGGAACTTTTGGGTGCATTGCAGGCCCGCGTAGGCATCGTGCGTGAATGGGAGGAATTTACACAAAAATACCCTATTTTGATATGCCCTGTTTCTGGAGAACTCCCATTTTTGCAGCAACAAGATGTTCAATCGGAAGCTACCTTTGACGCAATTATGGAAGCACAGCTGACACAACGCGCTTTACCTGTGATAGGCTTACCCGGTTTGACCGTCACAACAGGTTTGGTCGGGAAAACACCCGTAGGAATACAACTTATCGCAGGTCGTTTCAGAGAAGATATTCTGCTGGCTGCAGGTGCCGATATCGAGCGGAACGGTCCACGCATTGGGATTGCTGACCCAACATAGGTCTCTTCGGCCACAAATTATATTCCGTGCTTGAAGGATGGTAATTTCAGCAATTCAGTTACCACTTGCCTAGAAAATTTACTTTCTTCTTTGGGCAGTGAATCAACCAGCTCCTGATGATCAATCTGCTGCACCGCCGCATCGCAACCCCAAGTCAAATAAAATCAACACGTTAGCTTGGGCTCGGCGCCACAAAGTCGGCCACTGACCGCTGTGGGCCGTGAGCGTCATCCGAATTGAGACAGCGTATTGTTTGGTTTTTTGCAATGCTGCGGGCGGCCTGTCGTGCGGCTTTGTGTTCTTCGTGCGGGATGGTACGGAAGTCGGTGTTCGGGCAGCACATGGTTTTGGATTGGCAGGCCTGACAGACCCGTTTCAATCCGCGATATTCTGCCCAGCCCGTGCGTGTCGGACCACGGCTGGGATCGGAGGAGTTGCAACGGAATTACTTGAGTAGCGGTATCCGAGATGATGCGCGCGGGATGCAAAATGAATGTGTCTTTGACCCGGTCCAACATCGTGTGCACGGACCCGACTTTGACCTGCCGGACCGACATCGTGGCCTCAACATCAACGATAACCGCATGGTCAGCACCGATCAGATAGTTGGTAGAATAGGCAAAGAACGCTGGGCCTTTACGGGCGGTGATCCACTGGCTTGCTGGATCGGAATGCGGTGCGAACTCAGGCTTCAACTCCGAGGATGTTCCGAATGCAGCACATGGTGCATCTGATGGATCAATTGCGCTGTGATTCCAATATTCTCTCGTTTTTAAGTTTTGTTTGTTAGCATCAGCTTCGATCAGGCTGGCATCAGCCGCAACGCGGCCAATTAGTCGGTCGTAATCGCAGCTGAGAAAATACCAGCAGAACCAAAATTACGGGCAATATTTTGAGGTTGGTTACGCTGGCATGAAAAGAAGTCACTCGCAAACTAAGCCTTCATCCCCCATCGGGTTGCTGGATCAATGTGAAAAACGAAAGCCGACTTGGACACGACGGACATGAATCAGATCACCTACTTTTTGCATTTCGCGGAGACCTTGAATTTCACCGAGGCCGCGCGGCGCAGTGGTGCCACCCAACCAAGCCTCACGAAATCAATTCGCAAGCTTGAAGATGAGCTTGGCGGACAAAATGGCGGGGAAGCAATCTATTGATCAGTTGGACGCTGACGTCAGACACGCGCCACAGCCCGCCCCAAAGAACCAAACACCAAGAAGAACAGAACTAATACTGGCGCGATCAACACTAGAAAGAACAACCCGTCAAAGTCTAGAGCCACTGCCAAACTCAAAGACAAAAGTAGAACGATGCGCGCCGTGATGCGTCGCACAAAAGATGCGTCTTTGGTTAAGAGTGTATCTGCAAGTAGAAATGGAACGGTGCCGACCAACATAACACAGATGATCCATAATCGATCAAAAGTTGGCAGTGTAACGATCCAGTGCAAAGCCAAATACTGCGCGCCACGCCAAAAAAGCCACCCATGCAAGCCACGAAATGCTATCGTAAGGCATCCTCCAAAATCACAATATGGCTAACTGCAAGACACCACAAATCAGCAGGTGCAGACCAAGATAATCAGCAACAAGAACAGGAAAAACTTCAGGGTTAAGTGGCACGGCGAATAGTGGCGCAAGGATAGCTGGCACAAGCAAAAGTGTCGCAAACCGTACGCGGTTCAACGAAAGAGGCTGCACCGAGCGTTCCGGCAATAATTTGGCGATAGGGGCAAACAAGAAGACCAGACCAATGAGGGCACCAAGGATGGTCCATCCGGTCGGCAATATCGTGACATCAGAGCGTCTGATCATATGTTTTGTCGAGCCACGCAAGTGTCTGCGCACGCGCAAAGCGACTTTGCAGCACAGAGACATGCTCGCTAAACGGCGCCGCCACAGCAAGGCGTTGCACTCCGTCCGATATCGCCGTCTCTCCTTCGGTTACAGACGGACTGACCATCACCACAGCGTCTTGCGCGAAAGCCCGCAATCGCGCCTCCCACGCACCGGACACATAGACCCGCGGTAGGGCGTAGCCTTGCATCATTTGTTGTGATCCCGCAAAGCCATGCGTCACAATAACGGTCGGACCGTCACCAGCTCCGCGCGAGACATATTCGGTCACGGGTGTCTGCCCGACCTTGCGGTGGCTGATCATTACATCCCAGCGCGCCAGCTCTAGTACCAGAATTGAAACCAGAATGACCGTTCCTACAAAAAACAGCTTTCATAATCTAGCACCTTCGAATTTTTTTTACTTACTAGTTTGTGGCAAGAACGAAATGGTCCAGCAGACTTCGACGAAGTTTACACCCATTCCTGCCCGGTTTTTAATGCACAGGGCTAGCGTCTATTTTCAACAATTCCTTCAAAAGACCAACCTGGGCAAAGTGATATGACACACGTATAGGGTTGATGTAGCTGTCCATCAATCAGCCAGCCAACTGAGTTTGAGGGGCAGGGTTCTTACACAGAATGCAGCCATTAGTGCGTTAAGATTGAAGAACCATTTTGTCCGCATTGCAGACACCGAGCGTGTCAAAATACTACGCACCAGCGCCAATGTCTATTTACGAACAGCTACAGTGCAGCGTCGAGAGCTTACGTCGACGGCAGCTTTGGGCGCTCTCGGCGGATGGCTGTGCAATCACACAGACTGCAGCGACACGGACTTAATCATGCTTTTGGCGTAAAACCGGATGCGCAAAAACCCGAGTAAAATCCACACGACAATGCTTGTGATCCTCCTCATTCGTCATCAGCATGAATGTCTCAAGAAACGTGCAGCACCGCCCCGGTGATATTCCCAACAAAATCGCAAAGCTCCGGCCCTGGAATCTATACCAAACCCTGATGAGACATCAATGTGCGAACATCCTGATCGCGCAGCACAGACACACGAGTTGGTGAGTTCTTATGATCGGCATTTCCTGCCGCAGTGCGTCAATCTCTTGCAAAGACAGTTCGACATGGCCTTCTAATAGAAGAAAAGGTAATTCGTCTTTTGCAATCGTGGTCTTCTTCCCAATGCCGCTTGATAAAATTCAGTTAATTCCAAAACTACTCCTTTCCGTCTCCCCGATACTGGATCAGTTAAAAGGGAGCCCAAGTACTTGCACTATAGCATATCCAACAAGGCAAAAGAGTTCCCACAAAGTCAACGGATCAAATAGCCCTTAACCGAGTGTATGGTGGCGGCTCTCGCGATTCAGGTTTTTCTGCAACTTCATTCGGCGGCTTTGTTCGGCACTGCAGCCCTCCATGCACGCCGCAGCAAAGGGCTGCTTCCTGCCCTGCCCCCACCATAGCAAAGAGAAGTGATCCCTCGGCCAGCACATGCCAGCCGAGGGTCGTTTAGTGACAACTCTTGTTCACCACGTTGCCAGCCAACCACTGCCAGTAAGAGCTAACATTGATAGAACCTTGATATATCGCAACCACATCCTCCGCTTCTGAGCGTGATAGCACTGCTTCTGGCCCAAAGCAGCCGTTGTCAAAAACCCCAGCGAATGGCGCGTTCGAACACATTTTGCCAAGTTTCTGTTTGGCCGCGAATATCCGGTATCATGAGATCAGCAAAATAACAGCCAAGACTGCTGCCCAAAGTGAACGTTTTGCTATGAGAACGTTCTGCGGCACTCAGACGGACATCCCATCTATACAATGAACAGCATGGCGCCAGACAAGACTGCTGCGTCAGATCTAGATGCCCCTGTCCGCAAGCCCTCCCCCGTAACTCACGGAGCCAAAGGTGAACGGCGTCTCAACTAGACCTTGGATTTCCATTTAGGCCTACAAGATTTTGCAGCATCAACCGTTGCGCAGGCAAGGTGCGTTCAAAGACCTGTGCGAAGGCCAAACAAAATAGCACCGTCACAGCGAATAAGAGGGCATCATCAAGAAACGGCAGACCACTGTCCGGCAGGGCCGGTCCGAACAGCTGTAAAAGCGGGTAGTGCATCAGGTAGAGCGAAAAGCTTCCGCCTGCCAACCATTTAACCCGAGTGGATCGCTGGGCCGTCGGTTCGTTATGGAACAAGTTGGCGGCCCCAATCAAGTGAACCCCTACACCAATTGCCAACAGACCATTCCATATGAATTCATCCGAGAACCGCAAACCATCCAAGCCCAAACTTATCTTCGTGAAGTAGAACAGAATGGTTGGGAGATCGACAGCCAGAGCCGTGGCGTAAATGATAAATGGTGTCCAAAAAAATGCGCGCGCAACGTCGCGACGTATTTTGAGACCCTGCTTAATGCGTTGCCATGTCAAAACGCCAATCAACCAACATGGTGCCAACAACATGATGTTTAGGCCGACGATGATGACAGCGGTAAGCACTAGAACCACCCGCAACATGCCACGTAGATAAAAAGCCATCGCAAAGATCGCGTAGTAGGCGACCTCATAGCTTACCGACCAATACGGGCCGTTGGTGCCAAGACGAGTTTCCATGCCTGCCCATTCATTTGAAAAACTCAGGCCGCGCAGCAACTGTTCGCCAATTGGCAAGGGTTCGTACCAGCCTAATGCATAAAAGTCAGGGAACAGATGCGCGCCTGTGCGGTCCAGCGCCCAGCCTATGATAAGTGCGGGCAGTGCGACCGATGTAATGCGCGTAATGCGGCTGAACGCAAACGCGCCAATATTGCCATCTTTGGCTTCGGCAGTGAATGCTATGACAAGCCCTGATAAGACAAAGAAGACAACAACCGCGTCTGAGCCCAAATTGAGTTCGCGCACCCATAGCCAGCGTCCATCGGTAAAGCGTGGATAACCAAAATGGGAAATGACAACTACAACAGCCGCAAGAATGCGCAGCACATCAAGATAGAGCGAAAAGCCGCGGGTCACTTTGCCAATTCGCTATCTGATCGTTTCGCGGCATTTGCAGCCTTATACCGCTTCCGAATTGTTGCCCAAGACTGCTGCATCGGCACCATCAGTGCTGCGGCAAGCGTAGTGTGCATTTGCGCAATTGGGTTTCCCATTTCATCACCAAGTCCAAAGCGCAATTCTTCACGCTTCTCAGGCACGTACAGCGTTCCAAACATCCAGTCCCATATGGCAAGAACTTCACCGTAGTTTTTGTTATAGTGTTTCTGTTCGATCGAATGATGGACCTGATGTTGTGACGGAGAGATGAAAATATGCTCAAGCATGGGGCCGAAACTCACCCACACGTGACTGTGTCGCAGATTGGCAGCGACAGCGTTGAAGGCCAGGTAAAAGACATTAACTCCCAGCAACAAAGCAATGTTGATTTCTGACACAAATAGCGACAACAGCACACCTTGGACCACTCCTAAAATCAAACCACGGAAAATGGATGAAAAGAGGTCGTAGATCGGATGTTTGCGAAACACGGTCATTGGCGTCATCACTTCAGCCGAATGATGAACCGCATGGAACGGCCAAAGCGTTGGATGTTCGTGATGCAGGCGGTGGATCCAATATGTGGAAAAATCGCTGGCGATTAAAATAACAAGCGCGATCATCCAGGGTGCCATATGCTCTCCAGAAGTGACCCCACCACCGAACCACGCAATGATCAACATTGCCGTTGTTGCTGAAACAGCCAATTTTTGAAAGAGACCAAATAGGCTAATCATTCGGTTCAACACGAACAACTGCAAATCGACCATATGTGATTTGTGAAAATACATACTGCTTGGGAACAACCATCTTAAGAACCCTTCGCTGCGGCGTTCCTTGCGGTAAACAAGGTAGGCAATAAGAAACATGCTTGGCAGATAAAGCGGCCAAAGGCGGCTATTTGCCCCGCCAATGAGAGTCGAAAAAATATCGCCGATCATTTCCATTGTTCAGTATTCTCGCTGTATGTTGCAATTTTAAGATCTTTGTTGATCTCTCAGTAGGTAATGAATTTGACGAAAGTATGTCTAACGTAGGCTCGCGTTCACAGGCGGCTCAGAAAATGGGCGGCATTGATGTTTGAGCAAGCCAGACATTGGCGAACCTCCATTTAAGGACGGTTTTTTCAGCAGAGCGGACCTCTGTACAGAACGCAGCGAAGGTCTGCTTTCTCCCGACTTGCCGGTTGATGCCAAGTTGCGACTTCCAGGAAGCGGTCATTCATGCATAGTGCAGCGCCGGAGCCGCTGGTGATGTAGTATTGGATTTTCAGTCGCGTGGCGGACTACTAAAATAGTAATTTTATCAACAGCTTACTAAATTTAAGTAAAGATTTTTGAAACTCTTTCCCGTTCGGTATTGAGTCACCAGAGCGTTGCCTTTGCTCAAAAACCGCAAATATTCGTCGTTCTGGGGTGAGGATGCGAAGAGGCCGACACGGAAGCTCTCTGAACGGTGCTTTCTTTCGCCCTCTCAAGCTGGCAAACTTCAACCATGTCAAAGAAAACTCTGAACACAGCTAATCTTGAAGTCCTTGGTGCTAAAAAATTGGCATCCCTCTTAATCGAGGTGAGCACTGGTAGTGCGGACATCAAACGTCGCCTCCGGTTAGAGCTAAGCCACAATCTTGGGACGTCTGAGCTTGCGCATGCAATCCGCAAACGTCTCGCGACTTTGCGAAAATCAACCAGTTATGTCGGATGGCGCAAACGCAAGGCCTTGATCAAAGATCTTGATACTCAAGTCGTAATGATCGTCGAAAAAGTTGCACCAGAGGATCCGTCGTCTGCGTTTGACCTGCTTTGGCAATTTATCGAGCTTGCCCCATCAATCTATGAGCGCGTCGATGACAGCCGGGGCGAGGTTGGCGATATTTTCCGTTCTGCAATTTTGCATTTTCAAGATATAGCACCTTCCGCGATGTTGGGCGTTGAGGCTTTGGCTGCGCGGGTTTGGACCGTTATCCAAGACAATGGATACGGGGAATGGGATGGTGTTATTAGAATCCTCTCAGACACTCTTGGTGCATCCGGCCTTGATCAACTGAGGCAGCACGTTGAAGACTTCGCAGCAGAGCCAATTGAAATTGAAACCGAACAGCACGATGCCCTCCTGTTCCTGCGGGAGTTGCGGGGGAGCCGTGCTGATTATGCCGGTGAGCGGAAAGAACGTTTCGTTCAGTCCTGCCTTCGGGAAATCGCATCGGCGGCGGGCGATACGCACGCTTATGTCGCGCAATATACATCCGATGACTTGAGACAGAAAGATATAGCAGCCGAGGTCGCATTACTCTTTCTAAAAGAAGGTCGTGCTGATGACGCATTGGCGCTTTTAGAAGGCACTGAACAAGACGGGCGCGACTTTGGGCAAGACGCGTGGGGCCGCAGCTACTTAACGACCCTCGAGGCATTGGGCCGCACCGGAGATGCGCAAGCATACCGCTGGTCGTGCTTTTCAAAGACGCTCGACCAACCCAATCTACGTACTTATCTTAAACATCTTCCTGATTTCGAGGACGTTGAGGCAGAGGAAAATGCAAGAGCGCGTGCTCTCGTTTATCCGAACTTTTCCAGTGCATTGCTGTTTTTCCTGGAGTGGCCTGATTTACTATCAGCTGCCCGGCTGATTGAAAGCCGATCGGATGAGATCGACGGCAACCGCTACGAAATCTTGACGCCCGCTGCCGAGGCTCTGCGAGAACGCCACCCCCTTGCTGCGGTTCTATTGTGGCGCGCAATGATAGATTATGCGTTAGGGGAGGGCCGGTCGTCACGTTACGGGCACGCGGCCGATCACTTGATGGACTGCGCAGACCTTGGGAAATCCATCCAAGACTATGGCGCATTCCAATCACACGCCGACTACTTTGAAGCACTCCGAATGGCTCACGATCGTAAGACTTCGTTTTGGGTCAAGTTAAGATAGGTGAAGATCGAGTGGATCGTGCGAAGTGCCTATTGCTGCTGTTCACGCAAACTATAAACGCTGCGGCGCCGCTTCGCCAAAGCGGATATTGGGTCAGGTGCGCAGCATTCTGATCCGCCGAAGGTCCGCAATGCCAGACAAGACTGCCGGTCTGTGCTCACGCTGCTATGTTCGATTTCACGCCTTACTCAATATCTTCCCACCACTTGTGGAATTCATTTTCCGCAAGAATGTCGACAAACTCTCCAACTTTCGGGGTGAGTAGGGCAATCTCCTTTTGCTCGGCAGCAGCAACAGTTCGAATGATTGGCTCATCCCAAGGGTGGTAGGCCAAGTTGAACGTTCCCCAATGGACAGGCAACATCTTGCGGCCCTTAACGTCCGTGTGAACCTGAACAGCTTCTTCTGGTGTCATGTGAATGTCGTGCCATGCGTCGCCGGGGCCATATGAGCCGACCTTGATGATGGTAGCATCGAATGGTCCAAACCGTGCGCCTATCTCAGAGAAGACTTTAGAGTAGCCAGTGTCACCGCTGATAAAAACACGGTTGCTGGGACCAATAATCGACCATGAAGACCAAAGTGTCTTTTTGAAGTCGAACGTTCCCCTGTTGGAATAGTGACGCGAGGGCGTCGCAACAATTCTGAGATCCCCAAGCGACACTTCTTCCCACCAGTCCATCTCTGCGATCTGTGCATCAGGAACATTCCAAGCCAGCAATTGTGCCTTGTTGGCAAGCGGCACGTAAAATTGTGATCCTTGTTTGGCGAGGTGACGGATTGTTGCTTCGTCAAGATGGTCATAGTGATTGTGCGATATGATGACCGCATCGATACCGTTCAGGTTGGGCAGGTTAATGGGCGACGGATGGAAGCGCTTGGGACCAACAAATGAAAGAGGCGACACCCGTTCGGACAACACCGGATCGGTCAGAATACGCTTTCCGTCGACCTCAATGAGAACACCGGCATGTCCCAACCAGGCCATGCGCAACCCTCCTTCAGGCGACCCTTCGAGCCGCTCTGCGTTGATCGGGATAACCGGAATTTCGCCAGTCGGGTTGGTGCGTTCGTGGTTGGAGAAGGCTTCAACAACCCGCCCAAATGATATCTCGGTGCTGGCCTGCGGTTCAATGTTGACAAATCTGCCGTCGTGAAACGGCGCAGCCCGTTCAGTGTGGGCCCGTTCATCATGTGAAATCGGCGCGCTAAACAGGCACCCGGTCAGTGTCCCTCCCACACCGGCAAGTAAAATGACTACTCCTAAAGTGAGCCCTATTTTATTCATCAATCGCAAAAAACTGCCCCAGCTTGTACATTAGATCAAAACTGGTTTGGGTGCACATGCGATCCAAACCAGTTTCTAAGCTTAACTACGAAAAATTGCGGTCCAGAAAAAGGACGAGTTCATCATGATGCGCGTTGAAGTACCCGTAGCCGTCAAAGCGTTTACCAGTCCCGTGGGGGATCGCCTCATTGGGCCCAATCCAGATGAGTTGGTTTTCCGTTGGGGTTACTGCGATCACGTCTTCGATGTCGTTACGGCCTTTGGTCGAGTCAAAGGTATATTCATCTTCCCGCACCTGTGCATAAAGGACAGGCACAGTCAGAGATTGAACGGTCGTCAACACATCCGCGTAGCCAAAGCCGTATTTTTCGCGTTGAGCATCTAACACCTGATCTACCAAATCCATACCAGTTTTTGCCCTGATGAAACGATCAATCATGTTGTAGGAAACAGGCGGTTGGATCGCGACGAGCGATGTTATTTGTGGATCATTAAACAGTTCAGGCTCATTCTTCCATGCGAGGAAAGTCGCATTTGCGCCCATGCACTGGCTCACAAACCCGATCTCATCATCGCTAAACATAGGATGCGCTTTGACATAGCGCAAAGAGGCCGCAACATCCTGCCATTCCGTTTCACCCGCGCCGACAGGTGCTTCCGTCCCGATCAGCGTCTTGCCTGTGCCACCGTCACTGTCGCCTTGGCCGCGATGGTCATACGTCACAATGTTGTAGCCCGCATCATGCAGGTGCTTGATCATGGGCAGAAACTCTACAGCGACGCCATCGAGACCTTCAACTGATCCATAGCGCGTGGTTGTAAGCGGGTGATTGACGATCAACGTCTTGTCCGAGGGTTCGGTTGCCATAATTTCCCATGCACTCAGGCGCACATTGTCCGCCGTCATAATCTCAACATCGGTATAGGCCATCCCGTAATCCTGCGGTGTTTTAGGATTGGTCAGGCGCTCGGGTGCGACGCGCATTTTGACAATTCGGCTGACGTAAATGCCTTCTTTCAAACCAAACAGATTGGTGAACCAAACGCCTGCAAGTACAGCCAAAATGCCGACAAGTGATAGAGCAATAGTCATGATCGCTTTCCTCATGTTAAATCCTTTCATAAGGGTGCACAAAGCCATTGGCTCGGAACGAGCCATTAGGTCAGATGTACAAAATTTTACGGAGCATGTTTCCGGTGTAAATATTTTGCCTGATAAGGATCAAATGCTGGCAGAAAAAGCGTACCATCACGGGAATCTTAAAGAAGCCTTGGTCAAGGCAAGCTTGGATATCTTACACAAAGACGGATTGACTGGAATGTCATTGCGTAAATGCGCGGAACGCGTGGGTGTCAGCCATACTGCACCAAAAAACCATTTTGGTAACATGGCAGGTCTTCTGACGGCGTTGGCGAGCGCAGGATACGCTATGCTTGCAGATTACATGCGCAGGGACTGGGCTGAGGATAGTCTCCGCCCTGAGCGCCGCGATTTAGCTTTGCAGGGTTACGTCACCTTTGCAGTAGACCATCCCGATCTGTTCGAGTTGATGTTCGCGCGTGGCCGCACGAAGAGCGGTGACCCTGAGTTGATGGGAAACGTTGTGGCCTGCTTTGCCGTGCTTGCCGACATTTCTAAAGACCTGCCACTAGGCCACCTGAATGATGAACTTACAGATACGCGCGCTCAAATGTTCATTTGGAGTGCCGTGCATGGATACGCTCAACTCAGCATCGCGGGGCGTTTCAAGAAAGACGAGATGAAACGTCTCACGATCCTCGATATCTTGCCTCAAATGGAATTCTGAGGCGAGGGGTCAGACCTTCATTGCAATTGCAGCATCCATCACCAATTGGATGTACTGGCGGCTTCACCCAGCGGGTCATATTTATACGGTTTCAGCTGCAAAAAAGGAGAGGTCGCCATGAATGCCAGAAAAGCAAGGGTCGGCGCAATGATGTCCATTGGCGTGGATATTGTTAGGGACGTTTTCCATCTGGTTAGGTTTGACCCCTGCGGCGAACTGAGTGATGCGCAAGAAGATCGACCGCCATCGACTTGAGCGGATCTTCGATGGTTTCCGGCGCTGTAGTGTAGGGATGGCAGCCTGCCTGACTACCCGCAGGACCAGTTTGCTCTACAAGCCTTGCACCGTGTGAGGGTCCGTCGCGTGTGGCGCCGTACTGCGCCGGTCAATCAGGTCCGCGCCTTCCTGATTGAGCAAGGCATTACAGTTCGGCGTGGTCTGGCAGCTTTGCGCACTTCGCTGCTCATCATATTGAAGAACCATGCCGATGAGATCTCATCGCGCATGCACAAGTCGATCCTCGATCGTATCAGGATTGGATTTGGGGCATGGCTAGAGCCTGCTTCGACACGCTTGCAGCATAACAAATCTAGCGTAGCACTTGCCAACAAACTGGCTCGGATCACATGGGGCGTTCTGCATTCTGGGAGGGTTTTTAGTTGGAAGGAAAACGAGTTAGCGGCTGCGGTCTGATTAGGCCAAAGCCACAACGATGTTCGTAAACCTCAACTGCATGGCGCGGAATAAGGGCGCGCCCAAAGCCTGAGAGCCCAGATGGTCATAATAGATCAGGTCGCGAATGAGACAGCGGCACGCGCTTACTCCCAAACAAGGCCACACAATCGACACCCCTATCACAGGCCAGATACATATTCACGGCTTTCTGAGAACATGTGGTTGCACACTTGCGAACAGCAACCGGTACATACATCGGGCTGTTTGCGGACCTTCGTTGCGGTTGCGAAGCCGATGTAGTGCGGAAAAATGAATTGTTGGTCTGGGAAGGCTTGGAAAGGGGCAACGCTCACTTCCATGTGGATTTCCATGACATCAAACGGCTGGGCCATAGTTTAAAGAACATCGGACGTAAATTTCAACCCGTAGGTGAAGCGTTTGCATAAGCGCGTCCTTCACTGGTTCTCAGTTCAAGTTTCGCCGCATTCTTTTTGTATCCCACAATAAAAGACGGCCATTTATACCAAAATCACGATTTCATTCACATCAACGGTATTGCTTTTGGCTGTCTCGGTCATCCAGCGGCCTTGACCATTCTTACGCAACTGCAGCCAGACGCGTGGACAGAGTTTGATACCCTTGACAGCGATCCTGAGTTTGCTCCTACATCAACCGGCGCGCCAACTAAATCAGGGGTAGCCGAAATTGCGATGAGGATTATATGGAATCTTTCCTCGGCCTTACCGACATCAAAATCAGAAACTGACTTTTCTTGCTTAGGCGTTCACACGGAATGCCCCAGTCAAGCTATGCGCTTTCTTGACCCAACCACGTGATCACTTCGACGAAGCGTTGTGCGGTGGCGTCCCATTCAGGCAAACTCGCCGCATAATCACCTGCGATAGTGGCGAGGCGGGCATGCTCTTGCGGATTCGTTAAAACCTTGCGCAGGGCAGCGGCGAATGCGGTAGGATCATCGGGTGGGACCAGTATACCCGCCTCAGCCACCGTGTCGGGCACAGCACCGACCCTGCAGCTTACAACGGGCAATCCGTATTGCATCGCCTCACTCAGAACCATGCCGTATCCCTCATACCGCGTGGCCAACGCAAAGACATGCGCAGCGTTAAACCGGCGGTCCAGCGACGTTTCCGAGATTTCGCCCCCGAATATGACACGCTTGGATAGGCCCAATTTCACCACTTGGACCTTCAAGGCGCTAGCATATACAAGATCATGCGCCTTGCCGACGATCTCCGCCTGCCATGGTATGTCCGTAATTAAGGCCAGCGCATCAATCAGCACATCATGCCCTTTGCGCTCTGCCAGCAATCCCACCGACAGGATCAGGGGCGGATCAGCCGGCGCAGGAACCCGCATAGGCCGCGCAAAACCTGGGGGCGCGATTGTGATCAACGTTGGATCGACCCCAAAATCACCCGCGAGGATTTCCGCGATGTGGGAGCTGGGCACGATCACGGCCGCGACATGGCGCAGGGCTGCAGCCTCGTTGGCGCGCAAAAAAGCAGCGCGCTTCGGCGACAGTCCCGTCTCAAGGCCCAGTGGGTGGTGAATCATCGCAATGATTGGCGCAGAGATGGTCGCAAGGCCAGCAGGATCGATGGCGCCAAACACCAGCCCGTCCAGAATGATCGGCTGATTGGCAGGAACGGCGCGCAGGATATCCAACGTCATTGCCATATCGGCATCCGTGGGGTCGGGAAAGCTGTCGGGCAGCACCAGATGGCGGGTTGCGCAGCCCAGCTCGTTCAAAACCCGCAGCACCGTCGCCTCATAGATGAAACCACCCGTACGCCGGTCCTTATCACCTGGAATTGCAAAAACTGCTTTGGTCATTTCACCTGCTCACTTGCGTAGATCCGCAACACTGCCCGTTCAATCCACGCCACCAGCACATAGCCGAGGACGGCTGCAAGCGACAGCGCGACGATGCTCGACCACAGCATGTTGTAGTCGGATGTCGCTGCCGTCAGCGCCATCAGCAGCCCGATGCCATTGCCTGTCGCCAGCCATTCTGTCGTCGTCACAGCCAAGAGCGCAGCAGGAACCGCCATACGCGCGCTGGCAAAAAACGCAGGCAGCATGGCGGGAATTTGCGCGATCAGCAGCAGGCGCAACCGCCCTGCCCCATATATGCGGAACACATCCACTACCTGCCCGGGCGTCTGGCGCAACCCTTGCAGGCAGGCAATAAGCGTCGGAAAAAAGATCATTACAGCGACGATCGTGATCGTGCCCGTGGCCCCGCGTCCGAGGGCTAACACCAACAAAGGCGCGGTGGTGATGATCGGTATTGCCCTAAGGGCCAACGCCACGCGCAGCACCCCTCCATCCAGTTTGGGCACAAGAACCACAAGCGCCGCAAGTGCCGCCCCAAGGAAGAGCCCCGCAAAATATCCCGGAACCGTCAAGGCAAACGTCTCGCCCAAAGCGGTGCGCAATGTCGCACGGGCCTCCGCATCTGTTGTCAGGAAAATCCAAACATCCAGTGGGCGTTTTGCAAAAAAGCGGTTGAGCTGGAACACATCCATACTGACCTGCCACACCGCAAGAACGGCCAATGTTAGCACCATCAACCCCCACAGCTTTTGCCAAAGCGGGACGCGGGTATGGTGGTGCGGCGGCGTCAGCAGAATAACGGGCGCATACCCAACGATGCAGCGTGCAGCCCATCCAACCAGCGCATAAGACAGCATCGCAATCCCCGCAGCCGTCATGGCCAGCGCCCAAGTAGCATCGACCTCCATCCCCCGCATCGCGCGCAGCGTCAGCACGCCAAGGCCCCGCTCCGCCCCCGTAAACTCTCCAATCATAGCACCCAGAAATGCGGCAGGTGCGGCAATTTGCAAACCCATGAAAAGGTAAGGGAGGCTCGCCCTGACGCGTACGAGGACCAGCATCGTCCAAACCCCGCGCCCGTAAACCCGCAGTAAATCCGCCCAGCTTTGCGGCAACGCGCGCAACCCAACCAGCAGTGCAAGATACGTCGTGTAGCACACCGCCATTGCTGCTAGTGTGATCTGCGGCCCATCGCCTGGCCCATAAAGCACCCGCAGGATCGGACCAGTCGCAACCAGCGGCAGGCAAAATACCAGCAAAGAGAGGGCGGACAATATTCGCTCGCTGCGCGGAATCGAGACGGCCAAAGCAGCAAGAGCAACCGCAACTACATTGCCCCAGACAAACCCCCAAGCCGCATTCTGCGTTGTCGCAAATGCTGCACGCCCCAACAGGCCAGCGTTCTGTATTAAATAATCCGCGATGCCGCTTGGTCTCGGAATCAGCACGCTGTCAGGATTAAGTTGCGCAAGCCCCTCCCACGCCAAGAACGTCACCACGATCCAAAACGCCATACGCATTCAGGTCGCATCCTCAAGCGCTGTGAGAACCTTATCGCAAAGTGATTTGAAGGGGGCAGTCCGGGTCATAGCCTCGTTACGCGCGCCCTCCAATACGATGGAAATATCGGCGATGATACGCGCGGGACGCTGGGACAGAACGATCACGCGATCGGCCAGCAACACCGCCTCAATCACTGCGTGAGTTACAAGGATTGTCGTCGTGTCACGCCAAAGTGTGGGCAATTCTGCGTTCAGTCGTGCGCGGGTAATGGCATCAACCGCGGCAAACGGCTCGTCCAGCAGCAAAACCTCAGGCTTGGAGATTAACGCGCGGGCAATCGCCGCGCGTTGGCGCATGCCGCCCGACAATTCCGCTGGACGGTGATCCGCGAAGCCGTCCAACCCAACAAGCTTAATCAGATCATCCACACCCGCGGCAGGTTTGCGCGCCAACGTTGCCCCAAGAGTGATATTGCCACGTACGGTGCGCCAAGGCAGCAGGGAGGGATCCTGAAACGCCATAGCCAACGCGCCACGTTTTGCCAGCTCTGGCGGTGCTTCTGCCCCGATACGAATATACCCCTCACAGGGGTCCTCAAGACCCGCAATCATGCGCAACAGGGTCGATTTTCCGCACCCCGAAGGGCCGACCAGTGCCGTGGTTTTCCCCGCGTTAAAGGTGAGCGATACCGCATCCACCGTTCGCAGGTCACCGAACTGTTTGGAAACATCTGTGCAGGTAATATCAGCGCGCGACATGTGACTATCCGTGAACTTCTTCCAGCACCGAACGGTCCCAAAGGTCCGCTCCGACCTTACGGTCCAGCAGCGCAAGCGTCTCGATGTTAGCTGCCACCGTTTCATCCGTGAACCAGCCAAAGCCATGCGCATCCGTGAGATCCGAGAACATCAAGGGCACCTGCAGGCGCGCCTGCAATTCCTGTGCGGGCAAATCGAGGCCCGCATCAGGGAACATCTGTGTGGTTAGCGCAGCGGCGGCACTCGTATCAGCCTTATAATCGTTCCATCCCATCACCTCGCCCTTCATCATCGCAACCAGATCGGCGCGCCTGTTGGCAAGGCTGTCGGCTGTGGCAATATAAGTTTGCGAATGAAGCGCATACCCGTGATCCGCCATCAGCATCGTGGTGTTGTCCACGCCCTGAATGGTCATCGCAACAGGCAGATCGGTCTCCCAACACAGCAAGCAATCAACCTGACCGCTCACCAACGGGGCCGGATCATACTGGGTCGGCACGATCTCGATCCCGTCAATGTCTACGCCGTTCAACGTGCAAAGAGCTTGCAAGACAGGCGTATTTGAGACAGCCATGCCCAGCTTTTTGCCGATCAGATCAGCAGGCGTATTCACTGGATTGCCTGCGAGCGAGGCAATCACAAAAGGGTTCTTTTGCATGGCGACACCGATGATTTTAAAGGGCGCCCCTTGGGCCACCGCGGCGGCGGTATAATCAGCGGCAGAAATACCGATCAACGCCTGCCCCGTCACCACAGGAGGCTCTACAGGAGCATTAGGGCCACCTTGGGACAGGGACACCTCCAATCCTTGATTTCTCCAATATCCCTTTTTCGCAGCGATATAGCTGCCACCGAATTGTACGGAATGAAGCCATGACAGCTGTAGACGTGCGGCACGTGACGTCTCCCCGAACGCAGGCAACGCGGTAGTGGCACCAAGGGCGGCACCGGTTTGAAGAAATCTACGGCGGGTTGGTTTCATCAGGTAGGTCATAGCGTTTCCATCTGGTTGGTTGAAGGGCGGGATACCCCATGTGCGCGTATCCCGAAATATACGCCCGGTAAGGCAGCGATCATCATCATGCCGCCATAGGCGATGCCCATGGCGATGCCCGCATCAGGCGTGGCTCCGATGAGCGGAAAAAGCGCGGCGGCCGCCCCCTCGCGCCAGCCCCATCCGCCCACGGAGAACGGGATCAGCATCGCCGACAGGATCAACGGGATCAGGGTGAACCAGCCTGAGGGGGGAACGGAAGTGCCCGTCGCGCGCGCGCAGGCGTAGACGCTGAAGATGAGCAACACGGTGATGAGGAGCGATAGGCCAAGCACCCGAATATCGGTCAGCAAACGACCGATCAGACGGATAAACCGCCCGGTTGCCCCCGTATAGCGGGAGATCATGGCGAAAACCGCGACTGCAACAAGGGCGGCACCAAGCCCTACCCAAGTCATCGCAGGCCACGCAATCCCGCCGGGGAGCACAATCGCCACTCCCAACCCGAGGCCAAGAGCACCAAACGTTACCACCTGCCCGACAATCCGCTCTGCCGCGACCGAATGCGCCGCACGCAGCATATCCCCGGCGTCGCGCACCCGCACCGCACGGGCCACATCACCCACCACACCGCCCGGCAGCAACAGGTTCACCAGTTGCGCGATATAATACTCTGCCACTGCACGGCGATAGTCGATGCCGATATCTACCGCTTGTGCTACGATCTGCCAGCGTTTGGCCATCACAAAGGTCAGCACTGTCAGCGACAAACTTGCCAACACCAACCAGCCAACAGATGCCCCATATAAATGCGACATGACCGCCCCCGCATCGGCCCACCAGATTACCAGCGAGAGGATGCAAACCGATACAGCGAAGTTCACCGCGCGCTTCATTGGCCCGCAGCCGTCAATTCAAGGGGTCCCGAGAATGCCGCGATAAAATCGTTTCTAAACGTGTCCATCCGGCGCACTGGCGCATCGGATGCAGGGATCAGCCCATCACTCCAGCCCCAATGATCGATCAGAGCCATGACAGCTGGTGGGCCGACCATATGCACGGGCACGTCGCGGATTTCACTGCCTGCGACAAAGCCGGCGGATTGGTGGTCACCGACAACGATCACCAGCGGAGCTGACGCACCCAAACGCACGATATGCTCGAATGTCGCTTGCAAAGAATAGTCGATGGCCCGGCGATACGCGTCCCGCACGTCATCGCGGTTTTTCCAAAGCTCGCGCGGGGTCGGACCACCCGCTGCCATCTCGTTAAAGACCGTTCCGTCGCCGACATCCTTCCATGGCACCATCTCTGGCACCGGCACCCATGGCGCGTGCGACGAGATCAATGCGATCTGGATAAAGTCATCGCGCGGGTCACGCGGCAGCAGATCGCCGTATGTCGCCAGTGTAAATTGATCAGGCATCGTGACCCAGTTAAACCGCTCCCCCTTGTAGGGAATATCGGCAGCGGCAAAAATGTGGTCAAATCCCATAGCCGTGCTTTCGGGCCATGCGATTGTAATTGCGGGCATCACTGCAGCCGTACGAAATCCTGCATCTTGAGCGATGTGAAACAGACTCTTTTTCCCGCTTGCCAGCATTGCAGTATACCGCCCCTGATCCGTGGTCCAAAGACCGCTAGAAAGCGTGCCATGTGCCAACCAGCTTTGCCCGCCCGCAGTGGGCGAGGTGAGCCAGCCGCTTTTTGCCATGAAACCTGCTTGCGTGACATTGGCAAAAGCACCTTCGAGCGTGGCGACATGCGTTGGCGCATACAACAGGTTATCAAAGCTCGCGCGTCCATAACTCTCGACGTAGATCACGATCACATCACGGCCTTGCAGCTGATCCAGCAGCCCTGTGGCATCCGCGTAAATATCCTGCTGCGCATCAAGTCTGAATTGTGCGAGGTCGGTCATCGTAGCCTGCACACTCACCCCTCGTGCCACGGCCAACCGCGATGTGGCAGCAGTACCATAAGGGCTATTTTCAAACGTCCAGTATTTCAGGTGATGGCCCGCATCCGCCACGGCCCAGCCGCCAAACACGACCGCACCCACTGCGGCCGCCAGACGACCCTTCGCAGAGACACTCACCGCAGCCCACACCTGCAAGCTGCGTAGAACCACATAAAAAACAGCGATCAGCAGCACCATCGCCACCAGCATCCCGAGGTACGTCAGCGGCCTGCCAATGCTGTCGCCCAACAGCCCGACCCCCGCATTGATTAAAAACATATCGAGGACCGGATTGAACACACGGTTATAAGCAGCGAACATCCCGATATCTGCCAGCTTCAAAACCGTGGCACCCAGCAGGACAAGGGCCAGACCCAGCGCCACGCCACGCCTGCGACCAACCGCCAGCAACGCCAACAAGATTACCGGCAGCTCCAACGGAAAGCGGTAGAACGCGGAAAATTTCAACGCATCGGGATAATTGGGCAGCACCAAAATAGAAAAAATGACTGCAGCTGCACTTATGAGAACGACCACATTTTTCACGGCGCGCCCCGCAAAAGATAGCGCGTATCCACTGCAAAGGAATAGAGCAACGCTGCCGCCCCCGCAAAGGCAACAGGCACCAGCAGCGCCTCTGGCGTTAAGGGGCAGATCAGTATGATCAATGTCGCAATTTGCACAACACAGATCCCCTTGCGCCGCAGGCTATCAGGCAGATCACCTTGCAGTTCAGGCAGTAAAATTCCTGCAATAACAAAAATATAGCGCAAGAATCCCAACACAATAATCTCAGGCCCGACAGTACCCGCCAGCAACAGAACAAGCGCAAGAATAGCCCCCAGAGCAGCATCCGTTTCCATGTCGAACCGCGCACCAAACGCAGAAACCAACCCACTGCGCCGCGCCAGCCAGCCATCTACCCCATCAAGCGCAAATGCGGTGACTGCAATCCAGAAGAGGGGCCACTCAACCGCAGGGGCCAACAGCGCACCGGCCAAAACAGCAACCAGTGCTGCGCGGCAGAGCGTCACTGCATTGCAAACACCCAGCACCTCGTGAGGATAGCTGTGCAGTAATCCCCGCAGACCAAGAAAGCAGATCACGGCAAACAGTGAAACGGGAATGATAAAACTGCCAAAAAGCACCTCGGCCCCGAGTGCCACAAGCACTAGCAACACCAGCGCCAGCCCGCAAAACACCAGCACAGGTTTTCTCGCCCGTAGCGGTCCAGTCGCTTCTTGAGTGTTACTGTCGAGCATGTTTATCCCCTCCCGCTTTGAGTTAGACCTCGAAGCGACATTTGCGACTGTCAGGAATCAAATTCACCAACATCGGCGCGCATCGGTTATCCAACAGTCACCCCTCCCACAAGCGGACGGTGGTCAGACGCCATATTTGTCGCGGGGGTATTGATGACCTGCAAATCCATAACACGCCCCGGCGCATCCGTCAGAATTCGGTCCAACGGCAACAGCGGGCGTCCAGTTGGAAAGGTACGATGCGCAGCGCCACGTAGGTGCGTACCAAGCACACGCGACGAGAACGCAAGCCCGCCCCAAGGGCGCCATTCGTTCAAATCCCCCAGCAATAGGGTCTGCATTTTGGGGCGTCGCCGTAGATACTGGCCAATGATGCGCATCTGGATTACGCGTAATGGCTGCGACAGCGACAAATGGGTCGACATGATGCGACAGGCGCGTCCCTCTACCAAAACCTCGACACTGATTGCACCTCGGTGGCAATGCCCCGGCAGGTCAATCACATCTGCGTGTGTCCGCACCAAGCGCGGGTGCAGAAACAGGATTGTCCCCAGAAACCCGTCACTGTGCGGTCCCCACCTGAGCGCGGGGGTATCGTGAACAGTGCCAAGCCCTGTGATCTGTGCAATCCGGTCGATGTCGAGAATGCTTGCGTGCGGTCGACATTCGCCGTCTGCCTCCTGCAATGCCAGCACATCCCCCGCATAAGCCACCAACTCCGATCCGATCGCACTCACCACTCGGTCAGGGTTAACAACACCGTCCTGCCCCTTCGCACGGTGAACATTCCACGTTGCACAGCGCAATTCTGCCATCGTCTGCCCCCTCAAAATACTGGCCCCCTGTAAAAATAAAATGTCCGTACTACCTAATACGCTACGCTGTTAGATAATCTGTCCGACCGGGCAACCAACCCATCAACCGGAGAATTCCCATGCGCTTTTTGATGACGACCGCCCTCGTTGCATCGCTGACCACCGCAGCCCACGCGGATATGGCGACTTACGAGCTTGATCCGGAACATACCACGGTCTTCTTCCTGATCGATCACATTGGTTATGCTAAAACGTTGGGTTTGTTCACGACCGTCACGGGCAACTTTATGTATGATGCCGACACCCGCGAGTTAGGTGAGGTGAACGTCAGTATTGATGCCGCCAGCGTGGAGAGCTTCAACGAGGCGCGCGACAACCACGTGCGCAAATCCGATTTTCTCGACACAGCGAAACACCCCACCATTACATTCACTGCCACTGGTGGCACGGCTGCGAGTGATACCAGCGGGACAGTAACAGGCGATCTTGCTATCCTGGGACAATCCCTGCCGGTCACTCTCAATGTAGAGCTAAACAAGGCTGCTCCCTACCCCTTCGGTCACAAACGCGAAGTGCTTGGCCTCTCGATGACCACATCTATCCAACGCAGCGATTTCGGCATGACCTACGGTGTGGCTAACGGATTGGTTGGTGACACTGTTAGTATCCAGATCGAAACGGAAGCGATGAAAATTGAGTGAGCTTAGCTCCTACCGACAGTGCCTAAGGGAGAGCAGGTATAGCCTGCTGCGAAGAGATTTTGGATATGCACGGACTGTCGGGACACTTCCTGTAAATCCCCTGATTTATGGATGGATGGAGTCTCCATGATATACGAAGAGCGTGAAATCTCACGTAAACATAGGGTGATTCAAGATGCCGGGAGATTCGACAATGCCCGCAAAGAACTTAGGTGTTTGCGTTTAGACTGACCGGTGTGCGGATATAGCGACCTGTCGCTGCACTCGCTCCAACGGCCGCTTTATGCAGCTTAAGTTTGCAGCGAACCAATGCATGGGCGCGAAGCCGCGGTTTGGTATGGATCAAAGTGGGGCCATCGGTTTCAAGAGAACGACTTCTTCATCGTTCAATTCAAAAGAAATGCTTCGATTATCCCGACACCCATGATCAGAGAGTATTTAGGAGTGACGTTTAAGGGCGGATTAGTCAACGCGGCCAGCGTCGCCTGTGAAATTTGGATGCGGACTGTATCGCTTGAACTTTCCAATCGGCTGGCGAGATTTACTGTTTCCCCATGCATCGTAGACAAATCGCTTTTGTCCGATAAGCCCTGCGATAGCCGGCCCAGAATTCAGCTCGACCCGCACCTCAAGGGGTATGTCTGCGCTGAAATCTTCCGACATTGCTTTGATCAGCGCTCGCGCAAATTCCAATGCAGTCAACCAGCCAACCTCCCGTCGGCACGTACGCGTGGTTCACATCGGCCGGGGTTCAGACCAAGTATCTTGCGCAGGAAGTGGGGTCTGTACTTGGTTCACAGAAACGGTGTCATTTACTTTCGGCCCCGTTGGTCCGAAAATTTGGATGTTTCGGTGCTCCGGAATTCCTATATGTTTCCCTACCTATCCAAACTCTCTTCGAAGCGGTAAAGTGGTCGGCCGATTTGCGGCCCGTAGTGAGAACAGGAGAGGTCAAGGCGCTTACAGAACTTCAGGTATCGGCCCTACAGATAGCGGCAAAGCGGGGTACGGGTCTTATCAGCATGCCTGCGGTCAAACGCGGGGCATTTCTATCGTTGAGCAAGAAAGCAAAAAATCGATCCAAGCATCATCAGCCTCGGCATATGATGTGGCCAAGCGCAGGCTCTCAAGCGCCCTCTCCGCCTTTCTCAATCGTGCACCGGCTTGCTTAACCGCATCGTGCTACATTTAAAATCTCGCCTCTTAGGGGTATCGGCGCAAAAACTTATACCCACCAACTTACGTCTCTTACGCAGAAGAAGCTTTTTGATGTGTACAGTTTTTTGGGGTGTTGTGAGAGATGCCTGATCTCCCACTCTTGTCGGGCTCTGGGACGGCGCTGGCAAGACCTGCCCCATTTAGCTAAAATATTTGCTGGTTCAACAGGTCACAAGCACTGCTTTGTTCCAAATCTTCACGTCCCATCTTTCAGACGGAAAAAATTGCATAGTATTACTGCTTAAGTTGCTCAGGGTTGCATTGGCTGCATTTTCAACCTCAATCACTCGATCGTTGCCTAGCTTAGGGATTGCGCTCGGTTCATCGAGCAGCGCGGTGTAGGGTTGTAGAGCCTCTCTATATGTTCCTAGGCACCTGCAAATGACTGATCGCCGTTGCGGTAAACCTTGTGCTTCAACCGTTCCATTTTCCGGAATATCTGTCTGGTCGGGAATACCTCCTATGACACAATCACAACCATCCTTGGGTCACTGCATTTACTATCAAAAAAGGCCAAAGACATCTGCAAAACTGAGCGCCATGGCCATCCAGCGTTCCTCTCCTACACTGGCGACAGAAGTCACTCAGGATAGGAACGTTCATGTCTGCCAGCTATTATGCCCCGAAGCGCGGTCATCCAGGTCAGGACCCACTTCTAACAAATCGGGCCGTTTTCACCGATGCCTATGCCGTAATTCCCAAGGGAACGATGCGTGATATCGTGACCAGCTTTCTACCGTTTTGGGACAAGACACGGCTCTAGGTAATTGCGCGGCCGCTTAGCGGTTTCGCCGAAACCTTTTCGCAGTACATCATGGAAGTCAGCCCTGGCGGTGGATCAGATCGTGCAGAAACTGACCCGGAGGCGGAAGGGGTACTTTTCGTTGTTGAGGGGATCGCAATTCTGACGGTGAACTGCACCACCCATGATTTGACACCAGGCGGCTACGCATCTCTGCCACCTCAATCGGGCTGGACGCTGCGCAACAAAAGCGACGACATGCTACGCTTCCATTGGATCCGGAAAGCATGTGAAGCCGTTGAAGGGGCTAGAGTATCCAGAGGTAATCATCGCCAACGAGCAGGATATCGCACCCACCATCATACCTGATAAAGATGGAAAGTGGGCCACGACACGCTTTGTTGATCCCAGCGATATGCGCCATGACATGCACATCACCGTCGTCACGTTTCAACCTGGTGCTGTGATCCCGTTTCTGGAAACTCATGTGATGGAACACGAACTGTATGTGCTGGAAGGCAAAGCCGCATACCGCTTGAATACTGATTGGGTAGAAGTTGAGGCGGGCGACTATATGTGGCTCCGCGCTTTTTACCCTCAAGCCCGCTATGCAGGAGGGTCAGGGCCTTTTCGCTATTTGCTGTATAAAGACGTGAACCGCCAGATGGCGCTGCGATCTGCGGTTTCGCCCACTTCCGCAGGTTAGACGTCCGGCGGAAAAGCTCTGCCGCCAATTGCTGCCGACAGCGACTGCGCGGCTGCGACCACTGCCTCACTAAGCTCAGCAATATGTCCTGTCCCGACACGCGATGTCGGGCCAGAGACCGAGATCCCAGCAACAGCCTCTCCATTTATATCAAAGACCGGTGCCGCAATGCAGCGCATCCCAAGATTACGCTCTTCTCCATCAATCGCATACCCGCGGGCGCGCGTTTTATTAAGATCAGCCATGAGGGCATCATGGTCGGTTAGGGTGAATTCGGTGAACTGTTCCAATGGAGCTTCAGCCAACAACTTCTCTATGCGCGCAGTGTCCATTTGTGACAAAAGCACCTTACCTATGCCTGATGCGTGTAAACGTGACAGAGTACCCGGCGGGAAGAAAGCCCGGATACTAGCGCGCGTCTCGACTTGGCTCACAAATAAGACATGGCCATTCTGTGCAATGCCAAGATTAGCAGTCTCGCCAGTTGTCTCCATCAGGCTCCTGAGAAAGGGCCGCGCACGTTCGACAAGGCTGGTTCGCCTCAGGAACCTTGCACCAATAACAAAAGCCTGTGGCCCAATGTGCCAAATCTGATCCACCTGATCAAACTCAACCAAGCCCCTCCCCTCTAACGTGACTAGAATACGATAGATTGTTGCAGGCGATTGGCTGAGATCAGCAGCCAATCCAGACAGCGTTTTCCCCTGAGTATCGCTCAGGAATTCGAGCACTTCCATTGCACGATCCAATGATTTTATAGTGTTTTGAGCGGTTTTATCGTCCCAATCACGAGGCCGCCCTCGGGATCTTCGCACACTCTGGCTGCCACCTTCTTGTGAATTCATAAGATGCCTTATTATTTTTATGAAAGAGTATTTCACAATATGAAAAATGCAAGCCCCTGACAATAGGGTATTTCTTGTAAATTTGGAAAATTGAAATCCTTTTTCAAAAAAGTATCACGATTGGTGGTTAGTCAATATGTTGAGAAAAATAGCCAAAAGGAGATCACCATGAGCTTTCAGAACCCTGTCTTCATTCCCGGCCCGACCAATATGCCGGAGGCAATCCGTCAGGCATGTTATATGCCTACGATCGACCACCGCTCCCCGACATTTGGCAAGATTCTGCATCCTTGCCTTGACGGTGTGCGTCAGGTTCTGAAGTCCGAGAGCGCCCATATCTTCATCTTCCCGTCCACAGGGACAGGCGGCTGGGAAACCACACTAACAAACACATTGTCAAAAGGTGACAGAGTTCTGGCCGCCCGCAACGGCATGTTCTCTCACCGCTGGATCGACATGTGCCAGCGTCACGGTCTGGACGTTCAGATCGTTGAGACTCCTTGGGGTGAGGGCGTCCCAACGGCGACATACGAGGAGATTCTGAAGGCCGACAAGAACCACGAGATCAAGGCCGTGTTAGCCACGCACAACGAGACAGCAACTGGGGTAAAATCAGATATCGCCGCCGTACGCGCCGCTATGAACGCTGCCAATCACCCCGCACTGCTTTTTGTGGATGGGGTTAGCTCCATCGCGTCGATGGATTTCCGCTTTGACGAATGGGGTGTAGATGTTGCAGTGACTGGCAGTCAAAAGGGCTTTATGTTGCCTGCGGGCCTCGCAATCGTTGGCTTTTCTGACAAAGCCGTTGCTGCCGCCGAGACTGCCGATCTGCCGCGTACTTTCTTTGACATCAAAGACATGCAGAAAGGCTATGATGCCAATGCATTCCCGTACACGCCACCGGTCGGTTTGATGAACGGTTTGAAGTTAGCGCTTGAGATGCTCCTCGACGAGGGTATCGACAATGCCGTCGCCCGTCACACGCGAATTGCTACAGGTGTCCGCCTCGCGGTTGACGCATGGGGTCTTGAGCTGTGCGCCGCGTCCCCTGACCTCTATTCAGACACAGTGTCAGCCATCCGCACCCCCGAAGGCTTCAACGCAACTGACATTGTCACACATGCAGCAGAAGTCTACGGCGTAGCATTCGGCGTAGGTCTGGGAGAAGTCGCGGGCAAAGTGTTCCGCATCGGCCACTTGGGCAGCCTGACAGACGTCATGATGCTCAGTGGATTGGCCACAGCAGAGATGTGCATGGTTGATCTGGGAATGGACATCAAACTGGGCTCGGGCGTGGCAGCGGCGCAAGAATTCTACCGCACCAACCCCGCAGCACGCTAAAGGAGGCACGCCGATGTACATCCCCACATTTGACGACATGATAGCTGCTCACGCGCGTATCAAACCCTACATCCACCGAACGCCGGTTTTGACGTCATCATATCTAAACGAACTTACTGGTGCCGAGTTGTTCTTCAAGTGCGAGAACTTTCAAAAAGCAGGCGCCTTTAAAGTGCGCGGTGCGTCAAACGCAGTATTCGGTCTGTCCAATGAAGAAGCAAAAAACGGCGTCTGCACACACAGCTCCGGAAACCATGCCCTCTCGCTCAGCTATGCTGCGGGTCGTCGCGGCATCCCTTGCAATGTCGTCATGCCACGCACGGCACCTCAGGCGAAAAAGGACGCGGTGAAGGGTTATGGCGGTATCATTACAGAATGTGAGCCCTCAACGACCAGCCGCGAAGAGGTGTTTGCCGAGGTGCAGGCTAAAACGGGTGGCAATTTCGTACATCCCTACAATGATCCGCGCGTGATTTCAGGTCAGGGAACGTGCTCATTCGAGTTTATGGAGCAGTTGAATGATGACCACGGCGGTGCTGTTGATATGATGGTTGCCCCCATCGGTGGTGGCGGGATGATCTCTGGCACTTGCCTAACGCTGTCCAACATTGCCCCGGATGTCCAGATTATCGCATCGGAGCCAGAACAGGCGGATGATGCATACCGCAGCTTCAAAGCAGGCCACATCATTGCAGACGACGCACCTGTCACCATTGCCGATGGCCTCAAAGTGCCGCTCAAAGAGCTGACATGGCATTTTGTATCCAACCACGTGACCGATATCCTCACCGCCTCCGAAGAGGAGATCATCGACGCGATGAAGCTCACATGGCAACGCATGAAGATCGTGATGGAGCCAAGCTGTGCAGTGCCGCTGGCGACCATCATCAAGAACAGAGACCGGTTCGCAGGCAAGCGTGTCGGCGTGATTATTACAGGCGGCAATGTCGATCTTGACCTGCTTCCATGGCTCAAATGAAGGAACCCAAAATATGAACAAGCACGTAAATCTCGAAGAATTCGAAGTTGGCTATGACATTCCTGCAAAGCCCGGAATGGACGAAGCAGATATTCAAACGCCTTGCCTTGTGCTGGATCTCGATGCGCTGGAGCGCAATGTAAAGAAGATGGGCGATTTTGCAAAAGCTGCGGGCATGCGTCACCGCAGCCATGGCAAAATGCATAAATCTGTCGATGTGCAAAAGCTGCAAGAATCCCTTGGTGGTGCCTGTGGTGTATGCTGTCAGAAGGTATCGGAAGCCGAAGTGTTCGCCCGTGGCGGCATCAAGGATGTTCTTGTCTCCAACCAAGTCACCGCACTTACGAAAATCGACCGCCTTGCGCGTCTGCCCAAGCTTGGCGCGCGCACAATCTGCTGTGTGGACGACATCGATAACATCGCAAACCTATCAGCTGCTGCGGTGAAGCACGGAACGCAGATCGAGTGCTTGGTCGAGATCGACTGCGGCGCAGGCCGTTGCGGCGTGACAACAACACCAGCCGTAGTGAAACTGGCACACGCCATTGACGCAGCCGAAGGTCTGAAGTTTGGCGGCATCCAAGCCTACCAAGGCGCGATGCAGCACCTCGACAGCTACGCCGAGCGTAAAGGCAAAACCCAGATCGCCATCGACATGGTCAAAGACGCCGTCGACACGCTGAAAACTGAAGGCCTTGAGTGTGATATCGTCGGCGGCGGCGGTACAGGCAGCTACTATTTCGAGAGCGCGTCAAAGGTGTTCAACGAGTTGCAGTGTGGATCATATGCATTCATGGACGCTGATTATGGTCGCATTCTGGACGAAAATGGCAACCGCATCGACGAGGGCGAATGGGAGAACGCATTGTTCATCCTGACCACCGTCATGTCCCACGCCAAAGCCGACAAAGCCATCGTAGACGCAGGCTTAAAGGCGCAATCTGTCGACAGTGGCCTGCCGTTCATCTTTGGTCGCACAGACGTAAAATACGTTAAATGTTCCGACGAGCACGGCGTTGTTGCAGACGAAGGCGGTGTTCTAAAAGTCAACGACAAGCTCAAGCTGGTCCCCGGCCACTGTGACCCGACATGCAACGTGCATGACTGGTATGTCGGTGTACGTGGCGGCAAAGTTGAAAGCGTTTGGCCCGTATCTGCGCGCGGCAAAGCGTACTGATCCACCCATTCCGGCAGCTCCTTCCGCTGCTGGATGTCCAGCCGTCCGCGCGCCTGTCTTCTTTGTCAGCCTGCGCGGGCGCATCAATTTTCTGGAGAGCTACCCATGTTGATCGTTCCTGAGCGCGAAATTTCCAACCTGATGACCCGAGACGCGGCATTCACCGCTGTGGAAGGTGTCTTTGCTGCAATGGCTTCAAAAGATGCCTATAATTTCCCCGTCATTCGCGAGGCCATCGGCTATGAAGATGCGCTATTTGGCTTCAAGGGCGGGTTTGACAAAGCGGGCATGGCATTGGGCCTGAAGGCGGGCGGTTACTGGCCAAACAACCTTGAAAAGCACGGACACATCAACCACCAGTCCACGATTTTCCTGTTCGATCCAGACACTGGCATGGTCCGCGCAATGGTTGGCGGCAACCTGCTGACAGCCTTGCGCACCGCCGCGGCCTCTTCTGTTTCGATCAAGCATTTGGCACGCAAAGATGCGAAGGTCATGGGCATGGTCGGCGCAGGTCATCAGGCAACATTCCAATTGCGCGCCGCCCTTGAACAGCGTCAATTTGAAAAAGTCATTGGCTGGAATTACCACCCTGAGATGCTTCCCAACATCGAAAAGATCGCCAATGAGGCGGGTCTACCCTTTGAGGCTG
>RCND010000245.1_pt1 | contig 30858 bp, 33 predicted proteins | sample 2041351 | NCBI WGS metagenome assembly RCND01 (sample SAMN09708230, study PRJNA481090) | Marine sediment metagenome, whole genome shotgun sequencing project. | biome: marine sediment; feature: ocean; material: sediment; isolation source: Sewage treatment plant 12B marine sediment (STP12B) ... | reverse complement strand
GGTTACCTCCTTTTTCTCCGGCTACCAAAACTTCCGTTGTAGCGGTTGCTTCTGGAAATGGAAACTTACCATGCATTTCTTGCACAAAATATTTTCTGAATGGGACTAAAAATAAAATGCCGAGAAAACCGCCAAATAGAGAAGCAAAAAATACTTGGATGAATTGAACTTCTAGTTCAAGAATGTATAATGCTGGAATTGTAAAAATTGCACCAGCAACTATAGTTCCGCTAGTTGCACCAATAGATTGAATAATTACATTTTCGCCAAGTGCATTTTTTCTTCTCAATAAAGTTGATAAGCCAACAGCAATAATTGCAATTGGTATTGCAGCCTCAAATACTTGGCCTATTTTTAATCCAAGATACGCAGCTGCTGCTGAGAATAATACCGCCATTACAAGTCCCCAAGAAACTGACCAGAAAGTAATTTCCGGATATTCTTTTGTGGGAGACATTATTGGGACATATTCTTCACCTGGTTTCAGCTCAGAGTATGCATTATCCGGTAAACCGATTGATGCTTTTGTTGAATCGTGTTCACTCATAATATATTTCCTTATTTATTAATATTTAGTGTCTTTGTAAATTCAACATCCTTTGTCTTGCCGGATGTAAAAGATAGTTCGCCAAAATAATTATGTTCTTCTGGAATAGTTACTTCAGGAAGTTTGTAATCACAATTTAATTCATATATAATGTTTGGATACATAGTAATACTGCTGTTTCTTCCACTCTTCACTGTAATTTCATTTGCATCATCAAAATATGTTTTTTCGGTTAAATTTACTTTCAGCTTACTTGGAGCATTTGCAAAAGCCGGAATCATCAAAAACTCATATTCTTCAACCTCTTCTTTATTTTTCTTTTTAACTGTAATTGATTCTTTCCTATTTGCAAATCCGCCCGATGCAACCGACTCCCCATTTTTATCATAAATCATTAATGCAAAATCTGTTACTTTATTAAAATCTTCTTTTGAAAGCGATAATTCAAAAGTTTTTTTAGATTCACCTACATTAAGTTTAGTTTGGAAGCTATGTGTTTTTTCACCATCCATATTTACATTATAAGATTTTTGATAGCCAAGCACCTTACCGCTGAGATTATAATTATTTGATTCTGTAAAGTAGTTTGCAACCTTTACCGTTCCATCATTATTAATTGAATGACCGATAATATTTATCCCATCAATTTTAAAATCAAGATCATATGTTGATTCTTTATCAGCTGTAAATTGACCTAAAATTACAAACTCATAAACGCCCGGTTCTAAATCTTGGATATAATTTGTTCTTTCATTATCATCAGATTTCGCATTCAAGTATCCGAACAGTTTTTCGGTTCCATCCGGGTCATGCAGATAGTATCTTACAAAAGTAAAATCATTTTTATCTGATGCAACTGAAATATTTAAGTTAGAAGTACCGTTTGGAATTCTTAAGAAATATCTTTTATGCATTCCCGGAGCTACAGTTTCATTTTCAAATGAAAGCCTATAATCATTATCAGTATTAAATTGATAAGGGACAACAAAAGTAGCCATCATATTGAATTCCGGCATCATCGTTTTATCAGCTCTTACTGCATCAATCCTTGCATTATAAAGTCCCGGTTTATTTAAAATGGATTCATCAATCCGCACATTAAAATTTGCTGTCTGATCATTTCTTATATGAATTTTTTTCTGAATTACTTTTAACCAGTCTTTGTTTGATTTAAGATTGTAAATTCTGTAAAACTTATTTTCTTTATTAAAGTTATCTCTCTTAATTCTGTAAGAAAAAGTTTCAGTTCCATCTAGATAACCTGCATCTCTAATGTAGAGATTTGGAGCCATACTATTGGGCATATTGGGGGCAAAGGAAGTAATTGAATAGGTCTCAAACTTATTAAGCTCACCTTTTCTAATATATTCCTTTAAAAGATTATATGCATTTTCAATGTTTATTAAACCGCCTCCTTGATCAATACAGGCATAACCTTCCATTGGAGTTGCACTTTCTCTTAAAATTTTATACAGCAATCGAGATGGAATTTTAATATCGGGAAACTCAACTTTTGCTGCACCCAGCAATACTGACATTACTCCTGCAGAATAAGGAGAAGCCATTGATGTTCCCCAAAACACATCACCGCGACTAAAATTAGGTACGGTTGAGACACAAGCTCCTGGAGCAACAACATCAGGCTTGGAAACCTCTCCGCCTCTAGAGCTAAAATGAAGAATAATATCTCTATCAAGAGTTGTCCCATAGAGATCATTTCCGACTTCTTTAGCTAAAACTGCTCCGGTAGAAAAGATTGCATCTAATGCTGATGGCATTCCGCTAGTAGAAATTCCGGGACCGTTGTTCCCATTTGAAGTAGCTATATATAAATACGGATTGTCTTTTACCAAATCATCAAGGAACAATTCAATATCGGCTTGCCCTTCAATTTCAGAACCGACACCAAAACTCATATTTATTATGCATGGCTCCTCTCTTTCCTTAGAAATTTTATCGGCATACAAATATGCTTTTTTCATACTTTCTGCAACTGTTGCACCGCCGGCATAGTTGTTATTACCTAGCTTTAATCCCATTACTTTGGCACCGGGAGCAACACCATAAAGTTCATTATCGCCAATTCTATTGCCCGCTGAAATTCCTGCGCAGTGGGTTCCGTGAGATCCATCATCAAAATAGAATGAGACCATATTCTCTTCCGGGAAAATGTTTAAAGCCATTGTAAACGGTGACAATCCATCCTTATTTGGAATAACAAACAAATTAAATTTTTCTTTGTAATTTATTAACGGTTTTTCATCAGTTAAATTTCCATCTGAATCAAGATCTAAAAATACAACCCAGTAATTGCCTTCTGAATCTTTGGTTTGGAAAGTAACAAATTGGAATAAATCTTCTTTGGTACCATTACCGTTTATATCGGTAGCACCGGAACCGGAATTTTTCCAAAGGGATTCTTTTAATACACCAATAAAATATTCATCATTTACCGGCTTTAAAGAAAGTTTATCAGCACCGGCAACCTTAAGATTTTTATCTTCATTGATAAAGTAGAGAGTATCATTCTGCTCATCAATTTCAGCTTCATAAAAAGGAGTATCGCCTTGACCAGTAAAATCTTGTACATCAATAACCTTTACTTCTCCCGTTGAGGTTGTTATTAAACCTTCAACTCCCATATCAACGCCTGTATCAAGTACTAAGACAATTGTGCCCCGCCCATCATACTCTGGGTGTGTATTTTGAAAAGCTTCAACGCCAGTATTACGGAGCGATAAGAAAGTTTGACTTGAATCTTGAGCAAATATTGTGCTCATTACAAACAGTGAAACAACAATAAATCTTACAGATTTCATTTTTACCTCTTATTCTTTAAGAACATTTTCAATTTTGTTTTTTTCTTTATCTAATTTGTTATAATCAAGTTCAGAGCCCATAACACTATGAGGGATTAAATATATGATCATAAGCAGCAAAGAACCAAACAATGACCATTTTTTTGGTGATTTACTTTTACTATACATGTAAAGAGCAATTAACCATCCAACAATTGCAATTAAAGTTTTATTATCAGTTAAATCGTAACCGAATGGAAAACCTGTCCAGAATTCGCCAAAGGCATATTTTTGCATAATTGGACCAAGAAAGAAGCCCCCAACAATTAAAAAGCCTAAAGTCCAGTAAGTAAGCTTTTTAATATTTTTACCTTTGTTGAAAAACTCAAGGCCTGTTCTATTTGAAAGCATCATACCTCCAAACATAGCGAGTATATGGGGTATTAATACCCAAATAGGAACGTCGCCCTTAAATCTTATTACAACTTTTTGATCTGATGGGAATTTTTTAGTTTCGTTTTTGTAACTCAATTCAACATAATATTCTAATTTTCCAGCAGGCGGTTGATAAGGGAGAAACGTTTTTAACTCTTCTTTCTCATATTTTAACTCAAGCGCAATCCATTCATCATCAGTTTTGTACCTTCTGTAATAAACGTTTCCGGCAATATTACTATCATTAACATTAATAATTATTTCATGATCGGTAACACCGCCGTGCGTTCTTGCTAATTTATAATTTACAACATTTTCGGCTAACTGAATAGTTCCTTTTATCGGATATGTCGGACCAGTCATTCTCTGATAAATTGCGGTAACTATTGTAATAAGGAAAGCTAATATCCAGAGGACAATACTTTTTTTCATGCAATAAATGTAATATGGTTAAAATCAACTTTTTGTAACTATAAACATACATTATTATCCTTTATCAAATCAAATATTATTTGATGAAATTAAGGATGAAAAATTAAGTGGATTTTATGCTTTGGGGAATGTAATTGTGATTAGTGTACCTTGATTCGGCTGACTTGCAATATGCATTTTACCGTTCATAAAAGATACTAACTTATTTGCAAGGGATAAACCGAGTCCGGCTCCCTCATATTTTCTTGTGTAACTGGTTCCTTCAACTTGTTCAAACAATTGGAATATTTTACAGAGACTATCTTTCTCAATTCCTATTCCAGTGTCTGAAATTTGAAGATGTATTTCTTCTTTTTCTTCATATGTAGATAAAATTACTTTGCCCTGCTCTTTATTATACTTAATAGCATTATCTACAAGTTCTTTAATTGCTCTTTCTAGCTTTTCTTCGTTTGCTTCAATGTGTAAACTGCTTTCACTAAGTTGGAAGTAAACCTTTATATTTTTTAATCCTGCTTGTTCTTTCCATACTTTTTCATTAGCATTTACAATGTAGTTTAAATTTACCCTGTCTAATTCAATTTCTTGATTACCCGATTCCAGCAAAGAAACTTCAACTATATTATCAACCAACTTTAATAATCTGTTAACGCCATCTTTTAAGAAACCTGTCATTTTAGAAGAAGATTCATAATTCATCGATTTAACATCATCTTCTAGTAAGTCCGAATATCCAACAATAGCATTAAGCGGTGTTCTAATTTCATGCGACATATTTGCAAGGAAGGTTGACTTAAGTTTATTAAGGCTCATCTCTTTATTGTATGCTTCTCTCAGTTTGCGCTCAATCTCCAATTGTTCAGTAATATCACTCATATTTACAATATATAAACGGTCATTGTCATACTGATCATCAGTGTAAGTAATTTTACCTAAAAATCTTTTTTTATTTTTAGCTGCTGTATAATGAAATGGGGAATGAACTCTATTAGAATCTTCTAAATTTATAATTGCCTCATGAATTATTGAGTGCAGCACCGGATTAACAACTTCAAGAAGTGAATGATCTTGAGTTTCGTTTTTATTAACCAGTATTTCTTTATAAAAACTGCTATTGGCACTTTCAATAATCAAATCGCCCTTTTCTTTATGCAAGATTAAAATTGGATCTGAAATATTGTTGATTATTGATTTTTGGCGCTGTTCAGATTGTTTAATTAAACGCGTCTGTTTAATGTGCTTAGTAATATCATTTGCTGTAATAATATAATTTATTGTGTTTTCAATATTATCTTGAATTATATTTAGTCTAATTTCTTTATAGTTTACATTTCCATCACTGTCATATTCAGAAATAACTTTTACCCAATTTTTCTTTTCTACAATTGCAAAGTCTAAATCATTCAGTTCAAGTTCTGATAAATGTTTCTTAAATGAATGAATCAAATTCTTATTATAAACCTCTTCAATCCGGATGTTAAAAAACTTTTCAAATGATTGGGAGATATATTTTACATTACCCGTTTTATCTGCAATTAATACAGCAACGTTTACAGATTCTAATGCTTGGTTATAAGTATTAAATTTTTGAGTGAGCTTTTTTCTGTTATTATGAGAATCGATATAAGCAATAAATAAATCTTCATTATTTATTTTTACTTTTTCAATACTTAGCAGGTAACTTTCAAAATAATCATCTTCTTTTTCGATGAGAAGATCGCTGCAAAAACTATTAATATTATTTAGTATTAACTGATTAAATAAATTTAAAAAACTTGGTTCGGAATTGAAATCAAATAAATTATCCCCATTCTTAATTCCATAATATTTTGTAAATGAAGAATTGGCATAAAACACGAAACCATTTGAATTAGACAATACAACAGGTTTTGTATTAGGATAATCTTCAAATGATTCGAATTTATTGATAATATCGAGATCTAAGAATGACTGATCGATGGTTGTTTTACGTTCCAAGTTTTTCCGTATTATTTATAACAACTTTCTGCATAATAATCGGATTATTTTTTTGTGATTTTAAATTTATTTGAGTTTTAATTCTGTTTTTGCTTCTAGTAGAAATAAATGTGAAAATTACCTTAAGAATATAGTTTAGCTCTTGATTAACTTCTTTTTGTACACCGCTAATAAACTCCCTCAATATTGCTAGATCTGTTATGTTACTATTAGCGTAATTAAGTTCTTTAATTCTATCAAAAATTGTTGATATTCCGTCTGTATTTATAGGATCTGCTTTATTTAATATGCTTATATCATCCTTTTCAACTTTAAGCTTTACTTCATATTGAATACCTTTTCCGAAGGATTCACCATTACGGTAGATTGTAAACTGCTGAAAAGGTTCCGTGTAAATTTCGTTATAATCAATTAGAGTAATAAATTCAAAATCATTAACTAAAAAGTGAAATAGAATTTCATCATTTGTCGGATATTCAATATTAAGAATCTTCCAATTGATTTTTGATAGGAGTTTTGCCAAGGGTGAGAATAAAGCTGAGTCTTTGGAATTCTGTTTTTCCTTATCATATCTATTTACAATATAAGAATTTACTGACGGCACCTTGATACCGCTCTTATATTTATCTTGAGGGTTGATATTCAAAATTCGATCTAACATAATACTCCTAAATCAATAATCGGCTAGATTACTTAATAGTTTAGAAGCAAAATGGGTAAAATTTTATCTTTTTAGATACAAAGTCTTATTCTAAATTTTCAGCATTTTATTATCTAATGCATAGTTCATAATTTCCGGACTCTGTAATTTTTGAAGTGCTTTTACAAATTCTTGTATTCTTTTTAATGATTCTTCTATAACAAATAAATCCTCATCAACTCCATCTTTTTTAGTATCTATTTCGTCTTTTAATGATTCAATTGACATTTTCAAACTACTTAATGGATTATTTATTTGATGACCAATTGTACAAGCTAGTTCAACTATTGCTTTATTATGTTCAATACTTTTTAATTCGTTCTGAAGATTATGAATTCTCAGTCCGGCTCTTATCCGTGCAACAAGTTCTTGATTATCTATTGGTTTTACCAGATAATCATCAGCGCCGGTATCTAGTCCTTCAACTCTATCTTTAAGCGAGGTTCTTGCGGTGAGTAAAATAAAATAAATTAGTTTATATTCTTCTTTTTTCTTTATGATATTACAAAGTTCTATGCCGTTTAACTTAGGCATTGTCCAATCGGCAAGAATAACTTTTGGTTTATATTCATCTATTATCTGTAAAGCTTCATCACCATTTTCGGCAGTTTTAATATCATAACCGCTCTTGGTAAGAAGTCTCTCATAAATAAACCTAGAATCTTCCTCATCTTCTACAATTAATATTTTATCTTCACTGTTCATTTAATTAAGAAATAATAAATAAATTATTAATTTTTTGTTAACGACTTAAGGTATGCAATTTTTACAAATTTTTCCAGAATTGATAAATTTGAGGACTAGATTAATTTTAGTAGCTGTATTTAACAATAATACTAATTCTTCTATTTACTACATCGAATGGATTTTCAGCATTCCTTAATCTATTATCAGCATACCCTCTTATCTCTTCAATCTGATCTGACTCAAGTCCGCTTTCTATCAATATACGTCTTGCTGAATTTGCTCTATCTGCACTTAACTCGTAATTTGAATATCCGTTTAATCCGTTTGAAAAAGGTCTAGAATCAGTATGACCTTCAACAACTATCTTATTATCTAGTTGTGCAACTTGCTTCCCAATTACCGTAAGCATTTTTTTCGCAGATTTTTTTAGTGATGCTGTACCAACTTCAAAAAACGCATCATTATTAGATTCCATAATTTCAATTCGTAAGCCTTCATCTGTAACCTCAATATCCATTTGGTCTACTAAGTTTTTAAAATCTTGATCTATCAGGTTATTAACCAAATTTTCGCCCATTTGTTCAAGTCGCTCTCGCTCAACCTCTTTTTGCTCTAAATCGGTAAGGATTTTAGGAGCGATGATTTTATTCCCTGCTCCATCTATCACACTTGGTCCTTTTCCATCACCAAATCCAATTGGATCATTAAAGTAATGAGCTATATTGGCTTTAATTGAATCATCTTGACCTAAAATCCATAAAACTATAAAAAGAGCCATCATTGCAGTCACAAAATCTGCATAAGCAACTTTCCAAGCACCGCCATGATGTCCATGTCCGCCTTGAACTACTTTTTTTATTATAATAGGTCGATCGTTATCTTGATCTGCCATTATTCAGTTTTTCCTCTTAAATAATTTTCCAGCTCTGAGAATGTTGGTCTGCTATGTGAATTTAATGTTCTTCTTCCAACCTCAACGGCAACAATTGGAGGATTTCCTTTTGCATAGGAAATAACACATTCTTTAATTGTTTCTAAGTATCTAATTTCGCCATCAATCATATGTTCAATATTTGTTGCCAGAGGTCCTACAAATCCGTATGATAAAAGTACCCCTAAAAAAGTACCAACCAATGCTGCAGCAACATGATGTCCTACTGCTTCGGCGCCATCGTTAATACTTCCCATTGTAACAATAATACCTAAAACTGCCGCAACAATTCCGAGGGCAGGGAAAGCATCGCCAAGTTTACTAATTAATGCATGAGTTGGGTGTGTTTCAGTTTTATATGTTTGAATTTCAATATCCATTAATGCTTCAACTTCATGAGGCGGTACACCTCCTGAAAGCATTACTTTTAAAGTATCACATAAAAATGTAATAGCTGTTGTATTCTTAACAAGCTTTTCATCCTGCATAAGGACATCACTTTCTTCAGGTTTTTCAATGTGTTTTTCAATTGCGAGCAAACCATCTCTTTGGGCCACAAGAAAAAGCTCATAAAGAGCTTTAAGAAGTGATAAGTTCTCTTCCTTTGAATGATCTTTGTGCATAATTGCCTTAGGTATAGCAGCAATAATATTTTTAATATCATCAATGGATGCTGATATTAATAAACTGCCAATTGCGGCACCTCCAATCGTTATAAACTCAGACGGTTGAAATAACACAGCCAAGTGTCCGCCTGCCATCATAAAGCCAACGACCAAACTTACCAATACAACAAGTGCTCCAATAATTATAAACATTTTTTCAAGGGTTTTATTTAGTAAATTTTTATACTAATTCATTCAAATTTTGTGTTAATTCCTTTACCTTTAATTCTGCAAACATCCAATCACTTGGCCTTTCATAATCTTTCTCATTTAGGTCTTTTAATAAATTATACCTCTCAATATCTGCAAAATCTTTAGCGTACTCTTTAAGTATGGAAGCAATTCTTTTAATTGATGCTGAGTCTCTATTTTTTATTGCACGAATTAAGTCTTGCCTGAATTCTTCGAATTTTTCTCTTAAAACTGAACTTCCCTCCTCATCAATAATATCATTAGTTACTTCGGGGACAGAGTTTATCTTTAATTCAAAAAAATTACCTCCCAAAACTTCATCTACTACCGATTTTAACTGCTTAACATTTATCGGTTTTGATAAAACCCTATCAGCACCAGCTTCCATTGCTGCCATTACATTATTTCTTCCGGCATTTGCGCTAATAACTATTACTGGTATATCTTTAATATCATTTAGTACTTTTTTAAGCTGCAGCATCTGAATACCGTCAATATTTGGCATCATCAAATCTAGAATTATGATATCTGGCTTAAACTCTGCAACATCCGTTAAACCTTCATATCCGTTACTACTAGTTTTTATCTCAAAATTATATCTAGAAAGTATTGTTTTTAGATACTCTAGTATCGAATAATTATCGTCAATAATTAATACTTTTGTCCTAGGTTTTTTTATCATTTTTTATTGAGTTTATTAATTTTGAGATCGTTAATGTTAGATGGAATTTTATCTTTCTTCTTACTAACTGCTTCTTTTGTATGCCGCGTAATTGATTCGTAAATTTCTTCTCTATAAATCTTAATATCCTCAGAAGCTTCAATACCAATTTTAACATTGTTCTCTGCAATAGATAAAATATTTATTACAATATTATTGCCAATTTTTATTTTCTGATTTTCTTTTCTTGATAGTATTAACATTTCAGTTCAATTTTAATTATTTACAAAAAGTGGATAATCTACTTTTAATTCTTCGTTATCAATGATTTTTTGGAAACCTACTTTCTCATTATGATCAATAAATACAGGGGCTTTCATATTTACACTTATATTTTCAGGCTCTTTATCCAATTTTACAATTCCATAAGGTTCAAGTTTTTCTTCATCACTATATTCGTCTTGAAGTAGTTTAAGAGAAAATAAAGGGAATATTATTTCAGGTTCATTTACTGATATGAGCCAAAAAAAATATCCATCTGTTTCAGAAAAAAGTAAAAATTCTCTTAATTCTTCGAAGCCGAGTATTCCTTCTTCAAATTTTATAACTGCTTCTTCTTCGAATTCAATTTCACCAAATTGTTTGTTTAATAATTTCATTTATCTTCTCTTATTTGTTTAATATTACTATATCTACTCTTCTGTTTAGTGCCCGTGTTTCGGCTGAATCATTATCAGCCATGGGTTTAAACTCAGAATTACCCACTACCGAAACTCTCTCTTGATTAAGTCCCAAATTATTCATTAAATAATAGGCAGTATTAGTTGCCCTGGCTATTGATAAATGCCAATTTGACGGATACTGCTCGGTAGTAATTGGAATATTATCTGTATGTCCTTCAATTCTTATGTCGTTTGGCAAAGTTTTAAGCAGCTGTGTCATTTTATTTAATATTGGTTTCGATTCTTCTGAAAGAACTGCTTCACCGGATTGAAATAAAATATTATCCATTATACTAATAATAATTCCACGTTCATTTTCAATAAGTCGGATATTACTTGAATAATTATATTCTTCAATAACGTTTTGCAATGTATTTTTCAATGAATATTTATTATCGCTAAGATCCAGATAATCAGCCGTTAATTCTTGCTTTGCAAAAGTATCGTTACCAAAATATTCACCCATATTTTCCATCATTTCTTCATACTTGCTTGCATCAACATTAGATACAGCATAAAGGATAATGAACAAACCAAGCAGGAGCGTAATTAAATCGGCATAAGTCAGCAAATATCTTTCGTGGTTTTGCTCTTGACTAGATTCCATGGAATCGAGATCTAAATTCTGCCTACTGAACCTTGCTCTTTTTGGGGTAACAAACTCATTAGTCGGGATTTGACTATTGAGGGTATTTCCCCGCTTTGGATCGCCATTACTCCTTCTAACGACACTTCCATCATATATTTTTCTTCTAAGTGACATTGTTTTAATTTATCTGCAATTGGTAACCAAAGTAAATTTGCGCTTAAAATTCCCCATAGTGTTGCAATAAAAGCTGAAGCAATACTATGGATTAAAGTATTGGGATCTTTACCGGCATTTGCAAGAGTCATGATTAAGCCCATAACCGTACCAATAATACCCATAGTAGGAGCATAACCTCCCATTTTATTAAACATTGAAATATATGCATCGTGTCTTCCCTGCATTGCTCTCATTTCACCCAAGGCAATACTCTCTAGTAAATCAATTTCTGTACCATCCAGTACAAAGTGCATCATTTTTTTAGGGAAATGGTAATTTAACTTGTTTAATTGCCCTTCAATTGCAAGAATTCCCTCTTGCCTGCTCTTTACGGAAACTTTTACAAAACCATCAATAAGTTGTTTAATATCGTACTTTGGTGGAAAATAAGCCATTCTAATTAGTGAAAACATCTTTTTGAATTTATCGAAACCAACACCAATGATAGTCGCAGAAAAAGTTCCTCCAAAAACAATAAGCATTGCGGGGAACAAGAAAAGCGCTTTAAAGGATCCACCTTCAAATAAAAAAGCACCGAATACTGCTACTAAGCCGAATAATAATCCGTAAAGACTTCCACTTTTTTTAAACATTATAAGTAATCCAGTAATGATCTAGGTAAAATCATTGAAGAAATTCGATAACTTACGTCAAGAGAAAATTGAGCACTTTCTAAATCGATCAATGCTCGGGCGATATCGACTTCCTTTTCCATTGACAATAGTTCAGAAGTTTCAATTTCCCGATTTAATAAAATATCTTCAGATGCCTGCAATTTGTTTGAAATACCGCCTGCCATGGAAAGTTTATCAAGCAAATGCTGACTAAAGTTATTTACCATTTCAACTTGCTCTGCCGATGGTTTTTCTCCGTTCAATAATTTTTCTCGGATTGCTATCAGTTGGTTAAAAATATCAGCTTTCTGATTCAAACTTCCAACCAAGCTTGATGGTGAATCAGATTCCGATAATGATTTTACATCAATTACAAAATCAATTTTATTATCACTATTCTGGATATGAATTTCTCCAAAAGGTTCTCCATCCAGCGATTGAAACTTGCCGTTTTCCGGATTAAACATAAGATCAGTTACGGTTTGGTTCTCGATTTCGTTGGAATCAGAATCTAAAATAGAGTAGTTCAGTTCATAAGTGTTTTCAGCTGTTTTTGTATAAGTAAGATTTAGAGTATACTCGTTTCCTTCAGCATCATAGATTTTACTTGAATCAGTTTGATTTGAACCAATTTCAGCCGTTGAATCTAGATTACCATTTTGAGCAAAAACACTTTGAAACAATTCTTTACTGGTTACATTAAACTTTTGAGTAATGCCGGAAGAAATTTTTACTTGCCTATCACCACCTAGATGATCAGAATTTGCTACAACTCTATTATTTGCTTCATCATAATAAAATGGTTTAGAATTATTCTCAGTTCCGGCAAAATTATACTGACCATTAAATTCAGTATTCGCCAACTCCAATAGAATTTCTAAAGAAGAACCAATCGAATCGGCAAAAGTTTGCAAATTATCACCGACAATACCGGAATTTAATTCAGTCAGCTTGATCTGAATATTTTGCATTTCCGTTTGCATAGCTTCCATTGATATTATAGAATCATCCAGAACCGATTTTGCATAACTGATATTATTTTTATATGTGTAAATTGTATTCAGTTGATCCTGCATTCTCATTATTCTAGAGTTGCTCAATGGATTATCAGATGGTCTATTTACCCTACTCTGAGTTGTAAGCTTTGTTTGAATATCAGCTAAATTTCTTCTGCTTCTATTCAAATTAAAAATGAAATTATTTTGCAGCAACGAATCTGGCACTCTCATATTACACCAATGTTAGTATAGTTTGCATTAATTCATCTGCAACTGTTATAAGCTTTGCTGCAGCGTCGTAGGATCTTTGGTATTTCATAACGTTCATCATTTCTTCATCAGTAGAAACACCTGAATACTCATATTTAGTTTGATGAAGTTGAGTAAGAACCAATGAATAAGATTCAACATTCTGTTCTTGTAAGTTCACATCGTTAGCAATACTTGTAATAAAATCAGAATAGTTATCTGTTAAAGATCTTCCATTTAATATTTCACCGTTTTTGAGTTCGGCCATTTTGATTGCAATTGCATTATCGCCGCTCATGCCATCTTCTGAAATAGCTATATAATATGGATCATTTAGAATATCTTCATTTATTTCTAATTTTCCGTTTTTGTATTCAGTGAAGAAATCAATACCGGTTAACGGCGGATCTGTAACCGAAAATCCTTGTGAGTGAATTGAGTTTACATTTTCCATTAAAGAAATCGCAAGCTCATCGAGAGTAGCCAATTGTTCAGGCAACTCATTATTATGAAGCTTTAAAAGAGCGTTAAGGGAACCGCCACTTAAAGTTGCAGTTACTCCGCTCTCTAATGTAGTAAAACTTAGTTTATCGTTATTCTTATTAATTTCAAATTGCTGATAATGTGATCCATCAACTGCAAATATACCGCCTATAGAAACACTAGCAACTTGGTTTTCATCAATCGAGACATTGATATTGGCATATTGGCTTAATTCTTCAAGCATTGCATCTCTTGTATCAACCAAATCATTTACGCTGCTTCCAACTGCAGCACCCTCATGTATTCGTTTATTTACAGTATTCAGCTGCTTTAGAATACTGTTAATTCTACTCGTATATTCTCTTGCTTCAGTGTGTGCGTCTAATCTTGATTGAGTTATTCCCTGATGAATAGTTGAAACTTTTTCTGCCATTAATTGAGCAGACTGAACAACACTATTTCTTAGTGAAAGTGATTGTGGGTCCAAGGCGAGTTCGTCCCAAGAATTAAAAAATTTAGACATTAAATTAGAAAGTCCAAACTCTGATGGTTCCGAAAACAAACTTTCTATTTGTCGCAGAACGGTTGATTTTTTCTCTGCATCGTAATAGCCGTGATTGTTAGCTCTAATTTGGATGTCTGTTACATTATTTCTAATCCTCATAACATCTTGGACAGCAACGCCAGTACCAAAAGAAAATGATGCGCGATGATCCGGAGCTAATGTACCAAACAAAGCTACTTGTCTGCTGTAAGCGGGATTATTTGCATTTGCCAAGTTAGCCGAAGTAACCGCTAATGCCTGCTGGTGAGCAAACAAACTAGACTTTGCAATATTAAAAATACTATTGATTCCCATTTTATGCTTTCCTATCTAGTATTGATCTTTTACTAGTATTTATTACTGCTTTAATTGTATCGTTGATTAATGATCTTGATTGCTGGATCAAAACAAGATTTAAATGATTAACTCTGTTTATTTCATTAATGGTATTTTTGATCCGTTTCTCTCCCTCAGTAATTTCATTCAGAATTTTGAGATCGACCTTCCCATTCAATTCAGAAACTAATATCTCTAGTTTATACCGTTCATTGTCAATATTATATTGATTGAACAAATCTTGCATGATTTTGAGTCTATTTTCCTCGGTAATTTGGATTGAGAGTAGATTATGTTCTTCTAAAGCAACAACTTCATTCAACCGTTCGTATTTATTATTAACCAAACACTCTTTCTTTTCATTTATTATTTCCAATAATTTTTTAAGATTGAGTTCTTGTTCAGATAAAACTGATATTAAATTTTGTAAGTTCATTTCTTAATCCAATAGATTTAAATAATTGTTAACTCTCTTTATATAGTTCTGTGTTTCCTTAAAAGGAGGAATACCATTATATTTTTTAACATTTCCCGGCCCGGCATTATAAGCGGCTAAAGCTAATTCAGTATCACCATCAAAGTCATCCAAAAGTTTAGATAAATACTTTGTACCGCCAAATATATTTTCTTCAGGATTCCATGGATTATTTACACCCATATCTGTTGCTGTTGAGTCCATAAGCTGCATTAATCCTTTTGCATTAGCTTTAGATTGAGCATTAACTTTTCCAGCTGATTCTGTTAGAATTACAGATTTTATAAGCTGCTTATCCACATTAAACTTTTCGGATGCAGAATTTATTAAATTTTCAAATTCTTTAATTCTGTTAAGAGCACTGCTATTTACTTTAGAATTCTTTTCCAAAACCGATTTACTTTTGGTATCAATTGAATTTAGACTGCTCGGTGAAATAGTTTTTTTGCTGACTAAATTCTGCAATGAAGTAATGTTTTCTCCTGTGAGACTATTATATATTTGCTCTGCTACGCCCATACCTTGCTGATCAGTTATATGTTTAGCTAATTCTTTTTCAAATAATACATCTAAAACATCTCCACCATAGTTATCTTTACCGAATAAGCCTTCTGTCGTTTTGGTCATACTCTTAATCATCATACCTGTAAGCATGCTTTCAAATTCTTTTGATGCTTTAGCCAGCTTAGCTTTTTCTTTGGGAGAATATTTTTCAGATACATCTATTCCGTTCTTAAAGTGAGCTGCTTGATTCGATATTTTTAAATCTATTGGCTTCATTTTACATTATTACCAATTCAGCTGTTAACGCTCCGGCTTCTTTTAATGCCTGGAATATTGCAATAATATCTCTTGGAGATACTTTAAGTGAATTCAGTGCCGCAGCAACTTCCTGAGCATTAGAAGCTCCCTCAATTGAATACGTACTATTTTCGACTTCATCTTCATTTACATCAGGTACTTGATTATTAAACACAGTTGTCTGCCCTTGAGAGAAAGGCGATGGTTGAGAAATTATCGGAAAAGATCTAATTTCAATATTTAAGCTTCCATGAGATATTGATACTGGTGAAATTTTAACATTTGAACCTGCAACAACGGTTCCGGTTCTTTCATTTAATACAACTTTAGCAATAACATCCTTAATTACTTCAATAGATTCAATACGTGCTAGAAACTCAGTAAGGCTTGTTTGTCCATCGTTTGGAAGTGTTAATGCTATTTCTGCACCATCAACTAATGTTGCAATCTGAGTTCCAAAAGCGGTATTTATTGAGTCAGCAATAGTATTTGATGTAGTAAAATCCGGGTCTTTGAGAATAATGCTCAGTTCTTCTGGCACAAATCCTTCTTCCAAAATTGATCTTTCTAAAAGCCCTCCATTAGGAATTCTTCCGCTTAACGCGTGATTTTTAGCGATCCTTCCTCCAGAACTTGTGTTAATATCATAACCGCCAATCGAAACTGCTCCTTGGCACATAGCATAAACATCTCCGCTATGTTTTGAGAGAGGTGTCATTAACAATGTGCCTCCCATCAAACTTTTCGCATCACCCATTGAAGCAACCGAGACATCAAACTCACTTCCCTCTTTTGAAAGATTGCTGACTTTCGCAGTAACCATAACTGCTGCAACATTTCTGGTTCTTAAGTTTGTTTCCGGTACGGTTATACCAAATCTTTTTAGCATACTAGTAACCGATTGAACAGTAAATGTCGATCGATGACTGTCTCCGGTTCCACTCAAACCGACTACCAACCCATAACCAATTAACTGTTCCGATGTTATACCTTTGAAGTAAGCAATATCTTTAATACGCTGAGCAAACAGCAAATTACTTACTAAGATTAGAACTATAAAATATTTTAATATCCTCATTTTTCCCTCTAAAATAACCAATGAAATAATTTTGTTAACCAACCGGGATCCTGCATATTTTTAATCTGACCGTCGCTTTGAAAAATAATCTCTGCTTCTGAAATATTGTATGAGTATACCGTATTCTCTGAAGAAATATCTGTGGTTCTAACAAGACCCTTGATAGTAATCATCTGCTCTTCATCATTTACAACAATCTTACGACTGCCTTTAATTCTCAACAATCCGTTTTCAAGCACTGAATCGATTAGTGCACTCAACTTTGTTCTCACCATTCCTGAAGTTTTAGATGAACCGGAGCCTTTGAAATCGTTTCTTGATCCTAAGTCTAAATCGACATTTGGCAAAGCCGTATCATCGAGTCCGCCGGAAAAACCAAATCCAATGTCACTATCCCGTCCGGTTGATTTTGTTGCTGCATTAGAAGCTTGGGAGGATTCCACTACTATTATTGTGATTGCATCACCAAGACTGACTGCTTTATAATCAGAGAATAGCGATCTAAAACCATTCTGAGTCATATTCTGTGCATTACTGAGCAATGGCAGTAATAAGAAAGCAATTATTAATTTTTTCATTTTTTACTCAATTATTTTAACTGTTGTATTGTTAACTACTAGTGCTTTAAAGAGTTTTTTATCATCTCTTTTTACTTTTATAATTCTTCCGGCTTCGCCCGAGGTGCGAGCCGTAACCGCAAATGTTATATTGACAGAATTATTGTTGTAAATTGCAATAACTCTATCACCAACTCTTATATCCGGAATGTTCTCTATCATACTTTTTTGAAGAATTGAATTTTCAGCAATTCTAAACTTCGCTCTATAATTTGATAAGGAAGCAGAAACATCGACAGGCTTAAATCTTAATGATGTTACTTCTTTTTCAACAATATTAAAATAGTTTGGATCTAAATTCTCTCTTTTATCAATTGTCCTATTATTCTGAAGAACATTTTTATATAATTTTAACCTTAGAGTTATTATAGAGTTTTTTCCGTTCTCCCCATAACCGGAAAACTTAACCGGCAAGTAGGCATAACTGCCTTCTACTTTTAAGTTTCTTGAATTATCAATACTGCACTTACTTAAATTCACTTTCTTCGGTGAAATTATCTGGTACTCGATTTTGTTGTAATCAGATAATCTTTTCTGTAAGTAATCAGCAATATCAATTTTTTCATTGCTGCCAAGTAAGATCAAAGAGAACAATATGTTAAATAGAGCTGTAATCATTTATCTTTTAAGGTTATTTGCAATTGACATCATTTCTTCAACGGTTTTTACCGTTTTGGAATTTATTTCATAAGCTCTTTGAGCAGAAATCATAGAGATCATTTCTTCAACTACATCCACATTAGATGATTCAAGGTAACCTTGCTGAATTTCACCAAATCCTTCTATTCCTGGCTGACCTAAAATTGCGATTCCAGAGGAATCTGTTTCTGCATAGAGATTGTCACCAAGCGCTTTAAGTCCACCCGGATTAACAAACTTGGCTAACTCGATAGTTCCTAGTTCAATAGTTTCACCTCCAATTTCTTGCGCCGAAACAACACCATCTTTTGAAAACGTAAGACTTAGCACTTGTTCATTGATTGATAAACCAGGTTCAATTACATAACCGTCAGCAGTAACAAGCGATCCTTCCGATGATATTTTTAGAGAGCCATCTCTCGTATAAGCAAAATTACCGTCGGCTTTTCTTACCTGGAGAAAACCATCCCCGGAAATTGCGATATCCATTTGATGTCCGGTTTGCTGTAAATCTCCTTGTTGAAAAACTTTTTGCGTTGAAGATGTCTTAACACCGCTACCGATTTGAACTTTAGAATTTGTTTGTTCAACAGTTCCCGGAATACTTTCTTGTTGAGGATTAGCAGAAATTTGCTGATAAATTAAATCTTTAAATTCTGCCCTACTCTTCTTAAAACTTGTAGTATTCATATTTGCGATATTGTTCGATATTACTTGTATATTTAGCTGCTGGGCATACATTCCGGTTGCTGCAGTTCTTAATGCTCTTGTAGACATTTATTTATCTCCTTTATACTTTTCCTAAATCTGATTCTTGACTCAATATTGAATCAAGCGATGTAATCATTTTTTGAGCAGCTTCATAATCTTTCTGAAGCTGAATCATTGCCTGCATTTCTAATATTGCATTCGTATTTGATGATTCTAAATAACCATGTTGAATTTCAAATTCATTATCTGTTGCAACTATATATTCTTTGTCTTCATTAAAAAATCTTTGACCTTCAGTTTTAGTTAACCTTTGTTCATCTGCTACTTTCATCATTTTTAATTTTGAGACAATTTTATCACCAGACTTTATTTCACCATTCTTAGTTATGGTTATATTTGCTTTTCTGCTAATTAATTCCTCTTGCAAATTGATTTCACCATTTTCGCCCATTACTCTAAAACCTTCTCTTGTTGCCAAGAATCCTTGTGTATCAATCACAAAATCTCCGCTACGAGTAAGATGATCACCTTCCGGAGTTTTAACTGTGAAATATGCTTTGCCTGAAATAGCGGCATTTAGAGGATTACCGGTCTCTTCAAAAACACCTTCGGAAAAATCAGTTAACTTTCTTTGAATTGTAGCTTGTTCTTCATCAAACACTTCAGAAAAGGCTAAACCACGCTTGAATGCAGTAGAATTTAGGTTCGCTAAATTATTAGCTACTATTTGAATATTTAAAACTTTATTACGCATTGCTGTTGCAGCATTTTCTAAAGACGGTTCCATCTTATCCTTTTAATTCAGTTTGTTCATCAAATTTTTTGTTTTTGCATTTCATTAAATCAATAGTAAATTCTGACACTTCTTTTGATAATATTTTTATAATTCTATCTTCTTTAATTTGCGTCTCTAGTGATTTATTCAATATTCTGTTTTTACCATTAGTTATTTTATTTTTAACTGCATATTCAATAATTGATTCCATAATGAAACAATCTCACTAACACATCTCACGATATTAGTTTGTTTAACTCCACATTTAGTTTTGAAGCTTTAGAATTATTTTTCACTTTACTATTAACTTTAACATCGGCATTAATTTCCCAATTACCTCTTAATCTATCTTCAATTGAAATAATTTCTTCTTTCTCGACCAAATTTTCCGGCAGATCAATATCACCTGCAAAAAAATTATTTCTTATAATCCCTTTTAATTCAAAAGGAAGTGAATCACTACTAAAAATCACTTTGTAAGAAACCTTGTTATTAGTGTTAAATAATTTCTTAACGCTATAATGAATAATCTCTAATTCATTATCTTTTTTAACAATAACAAAATCTGGATAGTAATCGTAATCTTTAAGAACAGATTTTTGGAGAATATACTTTGTGGAGTAAAGGATGTATTCCAATATAATTGCGGTATCTGCATTAGCGTTCGAATTTTGATACTCATTTAAGAGTTTTATAATCTCATAAAGACCTTTTGATTTATCAACCAATGATTTTGTGTTTTCATCTTTACGGTTATAAATTAATTTTTCACCAATTTGATGAGTAATATATTGGGGCAGATTAGAAAATAGAAGTTCATTAATTGCCTTAAACAAGTTTTCGCTTACCTCTTTAAAGGTTTCATTAAAAAGGTCACTGTATAGTTCATCAATAAATTGCTTATTCTTATCATTATTATTCCAAACAAGATTGATAACTAATGATAGCTCTAGTCCGTTAACCTTTATATATCTTAATAATTCAGTTAGCTGTACAAACTTCGATTTTATTAGAATATTGCCTTCCTCAATAACCTTTAAAATTAACTTTCTATTAAATGAAGAATTCTTTAATTCAAATTTTTTAATTACCTCATCAAGCAATACAGTGTTGTCCTTGCTTAACTCAGAGTTTAAAGTGAGAGAAAGAGTAAAAGGATTTGAACTCTGAACAATTGCTATTATTTCCTCTTTAATAGGAATTTTACCTTCGATAAAGGCAATATACAGTTTACCATCAATCAATGCTTTAACGCCTTTTTCTAAAAACTCAATTGGTATAAGTTTAACAACAGAATTTTTGAGTGGCATATTTGGAGCAATACTTATAGAACTTCTAAGCTTTGTGATATTTTCAAGATTGATGATATTTCTAATTTCACTTTTCATCTTGTTTGATTTTGTAGTTGTTGAATTTTGGCAGCTAAGAATAATTCACCTTTGGCAATTGATAACTTTTTAGCAGTTGATGTTATTGTTTTGCCTGTTAATCTCTTTTTCTCAATTGCGTTTGCCAGAGATTTTCTTCTTGAACTATTCTTATTTCTAACTGTTGGTTTAATTCTTTCATCTCTTATTGCACTAATATTTTTTTTATATCTGTTTGTATCAAATTTTTTGCTATCCGTTCTAGTTCTCTTCCAGTAAAACAATACCAAAACAAGAATTGCTAATTCACCAAAAACTACGCTGGTAGTTATAATTCTTTCAGAAGCACTATTTCCAAATATTGAACCGGTTTGCTCATTAGCTTCAACGACTTCAGCACTTTTTTTCATATCATAAGGTTTGCTTTGTGCCGAAAGCGTCAATGTTAATACAGTTAATATTAGAAATAGTATCTTTTTCATTTTCTTATTTTACGTTTTAATGGAAATGAAAGAACGAGTGCCGCTCCACTGTTTTCAAAGGAGCCAATTTCAAATTGACCTTCATGTTTTTTCATTAAATTTTTAATTATGCTTACTGATAAATTTTGCTGAACGTTATTATTTTTCGCTTTATTAGATGCGTCCACTTTATTCGTTGAAATAACTCTAAGTATTACATTATCATCTTTGAATCTTGTTTGAATAATAACGCCGCCTTTTTTAGTCTTACTATTCTTTATCAATGAAAATATATTTGTCAAAAGCTGATAAATATAATTTGGGTGACTTAAGATTGAAGGCAGATCATTCTCAAAATCTAGTATATATTCTAGGTTTGCGTTATCCAATGTTGATTTTACAAGAAAGAAATAATCATTAAGTATGCTGTTTATATTGCACGGTTGAATTTTTATGTCTTTCTGATTAACATTTGCAAACTTCACCAACCTTCCAACAACATTATTAATTTTTTTAATCTGAGATTTTATTTGAGTTAGTTCAATTTGTCTATCCAGCTCGTTATTAAGTATATCAACATTGCTAGAAATTACTTGTAATGGTGTAACGATATCTTCCACAATACCTTCTGTCATTTCGCCTATTGCCGATAACCTAAAATCATTTGAAAGTTTTGCTTGGTATGTTTGCAGCTCTTCGTAAGTTTCATTTAGTTTTTCGGTGAGTTTTAATTTTTCCAGTTTTCCTAAAAGCATGTTCAAGAAAATATTAATACTCTTTTTCTCTAACTCAGAGATATTATTTTGGTCTAATGACGTAAGTAGAGCAAGTATTCCATAATTCTTTTTGTCATCATAAACCGGGAATATTAAGTAGAACAATTTCGATCCGTTGCCATTATAGCTTTCCAGATCGGGGACCGTGATAGTTTTTCTATCTTCAAAAACTTCGCTGAAAATACCTTCTTTATTAAAATGATTCATCTGCTGAACAATACTTAAATCGTCCTCTTCATCAAGAGGAATAAGCTCTCTATTAAAATCATCATAGAATAAAAGTTCAAGCCCTTTAACCGGTATAATTCCTTTAACGTATCTTAAGAATCTTGAAGTAAGAATTTTAACATTTGTATCATGCTTAATTTCTTGTTCAAATGCCATCAAATTCTGGATGAAGTAGGAATACTTTTCGAGCATCTTTAAGTCATTTGAATCAGTTATAGAATGAACATTTTCTCTACTGTTATAAAGAGATAAATCGCTAATAGATTTATATAAAGGTTCAGCCCTTAAGGTATTTTCTTTGTGCAGTATCATTATGAGAATAAGTCCGAGTCAATTTCTTCACTAAATAGTTCTCTATAGCTTTCAACAAATGAATCTATTTCTTCCTCGTTGCCAATACCTAAAATTTCTAAAACTGATGTATCTAACTCCATACCTCTATCCATGTAGTATCCGCCAATTTCAAGTTTTTGAGTCATAAAATCGACTAAATGCACAATTGAAGTAAGCACATCTTTTTCCGGAGCATCACTTGGCTTATGATGATATAATATTGAGGTTGCTAAATGATCAGGCAAACTCCATTTTTGAGATAAGAAGTTTCCAATTTCTTGATGATCCATACCCAAGTATTTCTTTTCAACTTCAAGTACCGAAGTATCACCTGAGTTAAATTCATCAACAATTTCTTGAAATTCATTCTTAAAGAATTTATGCATAACAGGTATTCCTAAATCATGCAGTAATCCGGCAACAAAAGCTTCGCTGCCAATTCTAAATCCTAAATCTTCCGCAACTCTTTTGCATGCAGTACCGGCTAACATTGAGTGCATCCAAAATGAATTTTGATCTAGATACTTATCAGATTTGTTTCTAAAAGAATCTACCATTGTTAATGCAACTACAATATTTTTAATATCTTGGTAGCCAATAATTAAAATTGCAAAATCGATTGTTGATACTTTTCTTGTCAAACCATATAATGGTGAATTCGCAATTGACAGAATTTTTGTTGATAGACCTTGGTCCTTTCCAATTATTTTGCTTAATGCCGATGTGTTGGTGGAAGGATCATCAAGTAATGTTGATACTTCCAGCATTGTTGTTGACATTGCAGGCAGATTGTAGACGTTAGACAAAGCATGTTCCGATTTTTGTCTTTTTTCTTGGTTGATTTGTTCTTCCATGTTTTTACTATCCTTATGATATGAAATTAAATATTAATTGCTTCTAATTGATCTTCAAATAATTCTTTATAACTGTAAATAAAATTTTCCAAGTATTCTTCATCACCTAACCTAAGAATTTCAATGACTTCTTTATCAAGTTCGCTGCCATCATCCCAAGTAAAGTCTCCTATCTTTAATTGCTTTGTCATGTAATCTGCAAGATGCACAAGAGCAATAAGTTCTCTGTTATTTTCTGCTAATGAAGGATTGTGATGAAATGAAATAACGTCTGAAATTGAAACCGGTAAATTCCATCGATCCACTAAAAATCTCCCAATATCTTGATGCGTTATTCCCAAAATGTTTTCCTCAGCTTCTAAGTAAGTCATCTTATTTTTGATGACTGCCTCTGTTATTTCTTTATATTCTTTATTAAAGTATTTGTATATAATCGGGATCCCAAGATCGTGAAGTAATCCGGCGGTAAAAACTTCACCGCTTGTTTGATAACCCAAGTCATCTGCAATACGCTTTGAAGCAGCTGCTGTCAAAATCGAATGGACCCAATATTTTGTCTGATCGAATTTTTTATTACCTAATACCTTAAGCGTTTCCATCATACTTAATGCAACAACTATATTTTTAACTTGATCGAATCCAAGAACTACAATTGCAAAATCGATTGTTGCTACTCTTCTTGGAATTCCATGTAATGGTGAATTAGCGATTGTTAATATCTTTGTAACTAATCCCTGATCATTACTAATCATCCTGCCAAGAATTGATGCACTGGTTTTAGGATCTTCAATAAGGTTAGAGACTTCTAAAATAATCTGTGGAACAGTCGGCACATTGTAAACCGAAGAAAGTATTCGTTCAACTTTTTTCAGATTTGGGTTAATATTTTCTTTTTCACTATTAGTCATATTGTCTTTCAATTTTCTTTTTAAGTTCTCTCATAATTTTTGAGTGAAGCTGAGAAACTCTTGAAACAGTTATATCTAAAATTTTAGATACTTCTTTGTAGTTCATATGTTCATAATAGTAAAGTGTAATTATCAGTCTGTCGCGTTCGTTTAAATCCTTAATTGCTTGAACTAATAATTCTTTCCTTTCTAATGAATGATATTCATCATCGGGAAGTTCATATTCAGATGGAATTATATCTGAAAGTGTGAAGCCGTCTTCAGAATCAAAAGGTTGATCTATTGAAACGTTTCTGTAAACAACCTTGTTGGGATCTTGGTTTTGGTAATTTGCACGAGGTTTAATCTGAAGTTTTCTCAATTCGTCAATTATCTTTCCTCTAATCCTCTGAATCGCATAAGTTTCAAACTTGGTGCCGAAATCAGGATCAAATCTATCGATTGCTTCACTTAATCCTTCTACTCCAAACTGAAAGTAATCTTTTTCTTCAACTACATTTAAATTCATAAATTTTGAGTTATGTATTACGTAGTGAACAAGATTTGTGTAATTAACCATTATTTGTTTTTTTAACCCACTTGATGGTTCTGTTTTAAACTCTGTCCAAAGTGTGGTATTATTCATATTAATTTCTTCCTAATTGGTTAACTGTAAAAATTTTTTTGTTTTTCAATTGATGTTTTATTTATTGCTCTTATAAATGAAAGAGCAAGAACAGTTAGCATTAGGGTTGCAACAAAAAAAATGATAAAGGATTTGAGCAATATATCCTGTACTAGCATACCCTGTTGGCTGAAAATTATAATTGAGATAAAAAATATTAACAAGCCCACATTTAGTATAATTTTATTCATATTAATCTCCTGGCAATAGTAATTTCAAAGAATATACCAAAGGTTTTTTGGCAAAAAAATCGTTTTTTAGCTTAAATTCGGGGTTTTTATTTTTGTAGAATGGTTATTATTAACCATTTGTTGGTATTCTTAACTTGTTTATTATGTCTGTAAATTGATGTGAAATTTTTGATGAGTTTTCAATACTAACAATTGGGTTTTGAGCTTGTATAGACTTAATAATTTCTTCGGAAAAAGAAAGCTCACCAAGATAATTAATATCGTATTTTAAGAAGTGCTTTGTGGCTTTTTCCAGATTTCCAAATGCTTCTTCAGCTTCACCATCCTTAAAACATTTATTTATTACAACATTTTTAACAACTTGTGAACCATTGCTTTTTAGAAGTTTAAAAATAACATATGCATCCATCACCGAAGTAGGTTCAGGTGTTGTAACTAGAATTATCTCATCAGATTTAAGAAGTAGCTGAATTGTACCCTGATCGGCACCAGAAGCAGTATCAAGTATAATAATATCATAGTTGTCTGAGAGAATTCTCAATTCCTCAATAAGAAGATTTGACCGTTCTTCATTCAATTTGGGATGATCTATTTTACCTGACTCCCCTAAAACCAAGTGTAAATTCTCTGAATATATATAGATAATATCTTCTAAGGTCTGATTAAAAGTTAAGTACTGATATAATGTTTTTTTTGATGAAGCATTAAACATTACACTGAGATTGGCAAAGTTTAAATCCAAATCCAATAATAGAACTTTCGATCCTTCATTTGATAATTCCACTGCAAGATTACTTGCTAAAAATGATTTTCCCGTTCCCCCTTTACCTGATGTTACCGAAATTATTTTGCATCCGGAAGTTGGTAAAACATTCTCTTTAAGTAAACCATTTAATTGATATAGTCTTTCAGCTTGACCAAGCATTAGTTTAATTTCCCGCTGTAAACCATGTTAGCTATAAATTCACTGTCTGCAGCTATTATGTCATCTGGTATTACTTGACCATTTGTTAAATATTTAATTGGAGTATCTACTTCGTTTACAAGATTAACAATATTGCCGTACGAAATCGCCTCATCAAGTTTTGAGAAAACTAACGCATCGTAATTAAATACTTTAAACTTTCTAGCAACATCCAGCATTACTTTATAATCACTAGTGCTATTAAGTACCAAATAAGTTTCATCAACCTTAACTTGTTTAAGAAAATCATTTATTGAATTTAAGAGTTTTTTGTTATTCTGACTTCTTCCAACAGTGTCAATAAAAACAATATCTTTATTCTTAAATTTTTTCATAAACTTTTGAACATCTGAAGGTTCATATGCAACAAGAAAATCAATATTACTTATTTCAGAAAAAATCTTAAGCTGGTCTAGAGCACCTAATCTATAAGTGTCAATTGAGATTAAACCAATATCCAGGTTGTGAAGAATTTTAGAAATTACAGCTAGCTTTGCAATGCAAGTAGTTTTACCAACTCCGGTTGGACCAACAAGTGTAATTACTTTTGGTCTGCTTTGCTTGCTTAATTCAAATTCGCTTGTGGGAATTAAAGACCCTAAAGTTGAAACTAGATAATCATCTCTATTAGCTTCGTCAACAAATGGTTCATACTGACTTACTTTGTTTAATACGTTATCGATAATTTCAACGTTAAGATCTTTATCTAATAAATACTGCTTGATTTCATCAAAGTTGTTTGTACTCTGTTTTCTAATATTTTTTTTCTGCGGTCTTGATGATTCTAGTTTTGGCTCATTTGAAGTACCGTAAATTTTTTCGGTTAATTTTTTCATTTCTGTTTGAAAATCTTGAACCTTAGCAACTTCCCTTGCACTATCTTTAATTTCAAATGATTCTTCTTCATCAATACTGGCGGTAATTTCAAAGAGTTTTTGTTCAACTCCATCTGTGAAGTTATCAATAACCTTTGTACTTAAAACAATGGCCTCATCACCAAATTCACTTTTCATCTCGGCAATTGCTTCTTTAAGCGTTCTAGCTTTGAATTTCTTAATCTGCATTCTAGACCTCTATTTTTGCAATAAATTCAACTTCAATATTAGCAGGGAGCTCTGTAAACGAAAGGATAGCAATATCAGGAAATGTTGTATGTATCAGTCTAAATAAATAAGGACGTATTGTTGCTGAAGTAATCAATATTGGCATGTATCCCAAATTTCTAAATCCTATAAGCTGTTTTTTAATTGCTTCGTTTAGATTGTTTAGCATTTCCGGTGTTAAACCTAATGTCTGTGTTGCATCGCCTTGCTGCGCGAGTGAATTTGTGATATACTCTTCTAAGTTTTCACCAACTGCTGCTGCATGAATAACATTATTTGAATCTTTGTATAATGATGATATTGTCTCACCAAGCGAATGTCGTACATACTCTGTAAGTACTTCTATATTTTTAGTAACTTTCGAATAATCAATTAAAGATTCTAATATTTGAACTAAATCTTTGATTGGGATTAATTCTTTGAGTAAACTTTGCAATACTTTTTGAATTGTTCCCAATGGTAAATTATCCGGACTAATATCTTCTATTACAGCAGGATAATCCTCTTTAAGATTTTCTAGTAGTTGTTTAACACTTTGCCTTGATAATATTTTATCAAAATGTTTCTTAATGGTTTCCTGCAAATGTGTAGAAAGGACAGAAACGGCATCAACAACGGTGTAACCAACTAACTCAGCTTTATCTTTTTCTTGATCCGATACCCAGTAACCATCTAATCCAAATGCGGGATCTTTTGTTGGTATACCACTTAATTTTTCTGTTATATTACCAGAATTCATTGCCAAAAATCTATCAGCATAAATTTCATAGTGAGCAACAACATTACCTTTAATTTTGATGATGTATTCATTAGGGCGCAATTGTAAATTATCTCTAACCCTAACCGGTGGCACAAGAACACCAAATTCGACAGCAACAAATTTTCTTGTGGATGAAATTTTTTGGAATAGATCTCCGCCTTGACTATCATCAACCAACGATATTAGTCCGTAGCCAATTTCTACTTCAACCGGATCAACTTGTAAATAACCTTCAACTTTTTCTTCTTTATCTTCAGTTTCAATCGGTTCTTCCATACTCTCGGCAAGAGCTAAACTATTTATATTCTTATTTACAAGAAATGTTACTGTAGCTAATCCGCCTCCTAAAAGCAGAAACGGAATTGTTGGCATACCAGGAATTATTGAAAATAAAATTACTGTCCCCGCTACAGTTCCAAGCACCCTGGGATTTGAAAACAATTGTGTTTTCATTTGGCTATCCATTGAACTACCAGAACTGCTTTTAGTAACAACCATACCGGCTGCTGTAGCAATAAGTAGTGCAGGTACTTGTGAAACAAGACCATCACCTATTGTTAATATTGTATAACTTTGCAAAGCATCAGTAACTGTTAATCCCTTTTGAACAACTCCAATTAAAATACCGCCCAAAATATTAATTGCATTAATAATAAGACCGGCAATTGCATCTCCCTTTACAAATTTTGATGCACCATCCATTGATCCGAAAAATTCTGCTTCTCGTGAAATAGTATCTCTTCTGTTCCTTGCTTCAGCTTCGTTGATCAATCCACTGTTAAGATCAGCATCAATTGCCATTTGCTTTCCAGGCATTGCATCTAAGGTAAAACGTGCTGCAACTTCAGAAATTCTACCGGAACCTTTAACAATTACCATAAACTGAACAATAATAATGATTAAGAATACAATAAATCCTACAACATAACTTCCGCCAACAACAAAGGAGCCAAAAGTTTCAATCACTTGGCCTGCATAACCATCAATTAGAATTAGTCTTGTTGAACTAATATTAAGTGAAAGTCTGAAAATTGTTAAAACTAGCAATAATCCAGGAAATGCAGAGATCTCCAACGGAGAATTGATATACAAAGAAGATATTAAGATTAGGATTGCTACAGAAATATTAATAGCTAGAAAGAAGTCCAACAAAAACGGAGACAATGGAATAATCATTAACCCCAGAATAAATATTATCCCAAAGGCAAAAAGTATATCTGTATTTCTTAGAAATCTTTCTAACATTATATTATACTTCTTCTTTTTCGTTCTTCTTTTAGTTTAAATATGTATGCTAAAATTTGAGCAACAGCCTTAAATAAATTCTCTGGTATTTCTTGTCCAACTTCGCATGCTTTATATAAAGCTCTTGCCAATTGAACATCTTCGTGCATTGGTATTTTATTTTCCTTGGCAATGGATTTAATCTTCTGCGCCAATAAATCTTGTCCTTTTGCTACAACTTTTGGAGATGCAGCTTTGCCCATATCATATTTTAATGCCACGGCAAAGTGAGTCGGGTTAGTAATTACAACATCTGCAGTCGGCACATCTTGAATCATTCTTTTACGCGCCATTTCAAACTGCTTACCTTTTATTTGCGACTTAACTTGAGGATCGCCTTCTGTTTGTTTAGTTTCTTCTTTCACCTCTTGCTTGGTCATTTTTTGGTCTTTTCTGAATTTAAATCTTTGATATGAAAAATCAATAAAGGCAATAACTACATACACAAGTGAAACTCTCCAAAGAAAGGCAACAGAGTTATCCATCATATATTCAACAATTTCTGCAATTGTAAAATTTACAAGTCCAATTGATTCAATTACCATATCTTCCAAAATTAAATAGGAGAAAATTCCAATTGAACCCAATTTTGCAATAGATTTTAATAATTCAACAAACGGCCTAGAAGATAAAAATGAATTTTTAAAACCTGTAATTGGATTAAGCTTACTTGCTTTTGGTTGAAGGGCCTTAGGTGTTACTTTAAATCCAACTTGCCCGTACCCAACTGCAAGCGATACAATTACAATTCCAAGTAAAATTGGAAATACCGTTGCAATAAAAAACATTACTGCTTTTAGTCCATACATACTAAGCACATTAACACTTAGCTCAATTTTATCTAACGAGGAAAATATATAAGTAGACATACTCCAAAGTTTGGCACCAAGGTAATCTTTGGTGAAATATAAAATCAATAAACCTGTAGAAAAAACTGCTAAAGAATTCAGCTCTTGCGATCTGGCAACTTGTCCTTTTTCGCGCGAGTCAGAAAGTTTCTTACTCGTCGCTTGTTCGGTTTTTTCTTGTCCGTCTTTCTCAGCCATAATTAGTTACTTAACACCTTAACAATTTCTAATAATTTTTCTTCATA
>RCND010000244.1_pt1 | contig 31081 bp, 30 predicted proteins | sample 2041351 | NCBI WGS metagenome assembly RCND01 (sample SAMN09708230, study PRJNA481090) | Marine sediment metagenome, whole genome shotgun sequencing project. | biome: marine sediment; feature: ocean; material: sediment; isolation source: Sewage treatment plant 12B marine sediment (STP12B) ... | reverse complement strand
GATGCGCGTCCAGACCCTCCGCCCGCGCCAGAGTAGCCGCACAAGGTCCGACACTGCGTAAGCCAAACAGACTGGCGCGCTGCAAGGTCATTCGACGCAGGAAATCATTGACTGAAAGCCCGCTGTAGGCGCGCGCATAACCATATGTCGGCAAAACATGGTTGGTGCCGGAGCAATAGTCACCCAGGGATTCAGGTGTCCATGGTCCAATAAATACCGAGCCGGCGGCAGTCACAAGATCAGCCATCTGACCCGCATCGCTACAATTCAAAATCAGATGCTCAGGTGCGTAGCGGTTGCTGATTTCAACCGCTTCAACTATTGATTTCACCAGTACCCGCCTGAGGTACTTTAGTGACTCCGCGAGAATTGCTGAGCGTGGTAATTCAGCAGCCATGCCCGGTAGTAAATCTGCGATTTCACTAAGTAATTCCACACTGTCACTGATAACAATGGCCTGCGAATCCATACCATGCTCGGCCTGAGACAACAGGTCCCAGCAAACAGCCCTGGCATCAGCGTCCGAATCAGCGATGACCAGCACTTCTGAAGGCCCCGCCGGCATATCGCGTGCAGCACCACCAGGCAGAACTGAAATTTGCTGCTTGGCTTCGGTCACCCAGGCATTACCCGGCCCGAATAATTTCGCACACGCGGGGATGCTTTCCGTTCCCAATCCCATGGCAGCTATAGCCTGTGCTCCACCCACTTTAAACACACGGGTGACACCGCAACGAGATGCCGCGGCGAGGATAGCCGGGGAAATGCGCCCCTGCTTGTCCGGTGGCGTACACAAAACAACCTGTTCACAATCAGCAATCTGCGCAGGAACGGCTAGCATGATAACCGTGGAAATCAAAGGTGCCGAACCACCCGGAACATACAGTCCAACGGGTGATATGGGTAGGTAACGCGCTTCACAGCGCAAGCCCGGTGCTGTTTCCATGCTGACCATTGCCGGTTTGCCGGCGACATGAAAGGCACTGATTCGCGCAATGGCCTCATCCATGGCCTTTAGAACGGTGGCATCCACCTGGGATTCGGCCTCTGCCCACTCCTGGCCGGTGACCTCCAACTGCTCAAGAACCACAGCATCATACTTTTCACCGAGTTCAAAAACAGCAGCATCACCCTCTTCCCTGACACGGGAAATAATGCTCGCAACCACGCCCTGGAAGTCGCCCTCCGGGATGGGTGGGCGCTGCAGTGCCTCTTCACGTTGAGTCTCGCTGGTATCAGACCAACTGATCATTTCAGGGATACTGATTTTCATTGTCTAAGCCAACATTTTCTCGACTGGCAATACCAGGATGGCGGATGCGCCCGCACCCTTGAGGGCTTCGAGGTGCTCCCAGAACACAGCTTCACGGCAAACCGCGTGCATCGCAACACGGTCCGGTTCCCCTTCAAGGTTCATCAGGCTGGGATTCTCCGCTCCAGGCAGCAAACGGGTAATCTCTTCAACCGCATCACGTGGAGCGTGCAACATCACGTACTTGCTTTCAGCTGCCAGCAGTACACCATCCAGTCTCGAAAGCAAACGATCGATCATTATCTGTTTTTCATCTGTCAGCTGACCCATCTGTCCATAAAGTGCTGCCGTGCTTTCAAAAAGCACCTCCATCTCAACCAGGTGATTGGCACGTAATGTGGTGCCGGTAGACACAAGGTCTGATATGGCATCAGCTGTTCCCAGCCCGGGTGCAATCTCTACGGATCCGGAAAATTTAACTGTTTCCGCATTGATGCCGCGCTTGGACAAAATGGAACTGGTCAAGGCAGGATAACTGGTAGCGATCCGGCAACCATCCAGACCGGAGGCCGAGTCGATTGATGAATCTTCGGGCACTGCCAATGAAAGACGACAACCACCGAACGACAGTTTTCGCAGTTGGGTCAGATCATCAGCGCAGTCGCGTTCAAGAATGACTTCCTCAGCAATATTTTGACCAACGATACCAAGATCGCAAATGCCGTCGAGCAGCAAACGCGGAATATCATCATCGCGCACCAGCAACAGGTCGACCGGAAAATCCTTACCGTACCAGTATAATTTGTCCTTACTACGTGCAAACCGCAGACCACAACTTTGCAGCAGGTCGAGCGAACGATCCGAAAGTCTGCCTTTTCTCTGTATAGCTACCCGAATTCTATTCATGATTTCGACGCCTCCTCGCGTCGTAATGCCAGGCGATAACCGCCTTCACCCATATTCATGTACCTGGCCACCCGGCCAATCGTAGTGACGCTGACGCCTGTGACTTCACTGATATCCCGGTAACTACGTCCTTCGCGTAGCAAAGATGCGGTCCACCAGCGATCCACAATGGCTTCAAGTTCGGAAGGTGTGCACAGATCCAAAAGAAATTGCCGCACTTCGGCTGGCTTTTCCAACGTCAGGAAAGCCTTGCAGAGGGACTCTGCGGCTACTTCTAACGCCTTTAGTTGCTGTTCATTGTGTTGTTTCATAATTGTACTAATGTAATAGTGTGTTAATACATTAAGCGAAGGATAAATCGATTCAGAGTTGGATGCAATAGCTGATATGTAGTTGTTAAAACGGTTACATACAGTACAACATTAAAATAACCACATAAGTACTTGTACTTTAATTAAAAGAGCTATACTATTCACTCAACCTTGGCGCAGTTGGACCCGCTTAAATATCCGTCTTGCTGGGCGACACGGAGTGTTGAATTTATCAACAAGGGCGCCTTGGTGGTTTTATGCCGTACTCACGCACCAACTCTAGCTTCCCTTTCCTCGTCAGTTTCTTGATTTCCGCTTCGCGGCGCTGAGCGCTGCTGCGGTTTTCGAGGTGTTCGGTGTATACCACCTCCAGTGGTGTTCGCCCCCGAAAGTAGCGTGCGCGCTTAATCGGATGCCCATGTTCGGCAAAACGACGTTCAACATTGGTGGTCGCACCGGTATACAAGCTATCGTCACTGGCCCTGATGATATAGACATACCATCTCGACACATCACCCACTGCTTCAGGCATGTCTGACATGCCCTTCTCCTTGCTGCACTTTCAGATCGGTTACGGTTCTGATGGGCATCAGGACCGGAAATCAAACCGTTTCAGGTCAGATTTCAGACGTTCAAGTTCTGCCTTGAGCTCCTTTTCCGGAATCAGTGTATGTTGCGATAGGGTGGCTAGTTGATCTTCCAGTGCGGCCAATGGTGTATTGACCAGCAGGTTCCCCGGATAGGCCTGTTCACTTGGGGGTAACTGGTTCACGGCAGTCGTTTGCAAGAAATATAGCACAGCCAGGGACATGGCCGTGCCAAGGGCAGGAATTCGCCAGTCGGTTTGAGCTTTTCTGGCCACAGGTTTGGCCAGCTTCACCGCTCTCATAACATCCTGATGCAGTCTACTGCTGACTTTTGGATCCTCTTCAGCCGTTTCCAGTAACAGTTTTTCCAATTGTTCCCTTTTCATGGGGTTACCTCCTTATGGGAGACGGTGTATTCAAATTCATCTTCCCGTAGCTCACTGGATAAACGCCTGCGGGCACGCATCAGGTTGACTTTAACCCAACTGACAGGCCGATTCATAGCTGCTCCGATTTCCCTATGAGGTAGTTCCCCGGCGTAGAACAACCACAATGCCGTGAATTGGGCATCACTCAGACAGGTCTTTGCCGTTTTCCAGATGGAATGCCTGGTCTCTAACGCAATACCCAGCTGTTCGGGCCCGGGCTGTTGACATACCACCATTGCCGGCTTCTCGAGGGGCTCTGTTTGCCGTCGATCCGATTGATATAACTTACGTATGGCGATGGTGAATAACCAGGTGCTGAATTGATACCGGGGTTTATAGCCTGACAGATACTTGAATGCTGCAGCGAAAGTCTCCTGCAATGCATCCTCTGCATCCGACCGGTTGGCCGCCCTTACCAACAGGAAACGGTAAAGGCGATCCTGGTAATGGAATACCAATTTTTCAAAGGCACTAACCGATCCCTGTTGAGCGGATTCGATCAATTGCCTTTCTCCTGCTAATTCCACTGAGTGCACCGGGAGATTCTTTACAGATCCCTGATAGCTTCGATCTGATCAGCAGCAATCTGAACATTCATGTGTAGTACAGCGCCATCATTGACAAACCGCACGTTGCGCAATATGTCGCCCAGTGGACTTTCCGTCTCACTGAGTGCTTTCAGCGCGACCAGACCTTCCACGATATTACGCACCGACATGGCAACTTCTGCCGAATCAGCCATCAGTTGAGCGCTGACCAGCAAACCGTCGTTTTCCTCGGCAACAACGACGGCCACCGCATCCAGGTTTTTCAATACCGAAGAATCCCACTTGCCCGCTATCTCTGCTGTGGTATTGGCACCACCCTGCATCAGTGCACGGTCGGCCTGCAGAACCAGCAATGCACCGGGATCCACGCTTTCGAACCCACCCAGGTAGCCATTCGCGTCGACGAACGTTTGCATCATATCCGTGCTTTGAGTGATCAGTGTTTGTGTTGCACCAAGCGAGACATACAGGGCCTCGCGATCACCCCGGGAAATATCCTGCTGCTCACCGCCCTCATCCTCGTAACTCATGGATTTGGAATCATGCTCAACCGTATAAAGCGTCAGGCCATTTTCGAATGATGTGCTAACCCCGGCGCCCTGCTCTTCCAGCTTGGACAATACTGCGGAGCGGGTTTCCTCGGAAATCAAACCATGAAGCACCACTGCGCCATCACTGATGCCGGTTCCGTGCATCGGTAGCTTCCCGCCGAATACCGTGACGCCTTCGATTTCACCACTTATGTCAACACCCAGTTCATCCTGGATGTCATCCAGGGTTTCCCGCATAAACTCCCTGCCAAGCTCTGAGTTCTGAATCAATTCCAGGTTGACGTGCACATACCAATTGCTGTTCTCCGGGAGATCTGAGCTGGTAATACTGGCGGCCTGCACCAGGGCACAGGCGAAGACCGTTATTAACGTCACGCCAAGAGTTCTTAATCTATTCAAATTCATTGTTTGTTCCTTTTAAGCTTTCCGGTTGGTTTCACTTGTTCACATACTTATAGAACCCAACCGGGCAAAAAGTTACATCGTTTGAGAAATTTTTCCTGCAAGCTTATAAAAATTCAAACGATTGCAATACACATCTGGTTTCCTATACTTGTGCTTGGTCAACGTGATAATTACGGATGCAGTTGTTAGCATGCACCACGGGGCTGCATTTTTCGCATGAAAGAAGTACCGGCTACCCGACATTTCATATCAACAATCAGGATCAGCTATGAGCGGAATTCTATTGACTCTCTTGTTACTACTGACGGTTGCGGCCATCTGGATGTATAACAGGCTGGTGCGTAACCGCAACCTGGTCGCTGAGGCCTGGGCGGGTATTGATGTGCAATTGCAAAAGCGCTCTGAACTGGTCCCCAACCTCGTACAGACAGTAAAGGGCTATGCATCACATGAATCAGCTGTACTTGAAGAAGTCGTACAAATCCGTAATTCGGGGGAAACACAGGTGGGTGCACGTGCCGAACAGGAAACGGCTCTTTCCAGGTCACTGGGGCGTCTGTTCGCACTGGCAGAAGATTACCCGGACCTGAAAGCCAGCGAAAGCTTCCAGCAGCTACACACAAGCCTGATCGAAATCGAGGAGCATCTTCAATACGTACGCCGTTACTACAATGGGGCGGTCAGGGACAACAACAACCTGGTGGAAAGCTTTCCATCCAATATCGTCGCTAACACCTTCAAATTCAAACAGGCAGAGTTTTTTGAAATCGAACTGGCCAGCCAAAGAAGCGCACCCGATGTCGACCTGTAATCTGGTGTCATGTCAAGCCTATAGTGTGGGGTTCAGAGCTACCTGTCACTATGTCATCAGCCTTTGTCTGTTGATAACTGCTTCAGTTTTTGCCGACGAACGTATCCTCGACTATCAAGCCAATGTCCAGGTACATGCTGACGGCAGCCTGATTGTGACTGAGGACATTCGGGTTCGGTCCGAGGGCAAGGACATACGACGGGGAATTTACCGGGACTTTCCAACCAGCTACACGGATCACTTCGGCAATCACTACCAGGTCGGATTAAATGTGCTGGATGTGCAACGCGACGGTGTAGAGGAACCCTTCCATACTGAAAACCGATCCAACGGTGTACGTATATATATTGGCAGTTCAAGTCAAATGCTCAGCGATGGTATTCATGAGTACCGTCTGCGTTTTTATACCAATCGTCAATTGGGCTTTTTTGAAGACTACGACGAGTTGTACTGGAATGTGACCGGCAATGGCTGGATATTCCCGATCGATCACGCCAGTGTGCGTATTGGATTACCTGCACCTGTTTATGAAGATGACTTGCGAACGGCCCTTTATACCGGTCCCCGGGGAGCCAATGGCCAAAATGCAGAGTTACGCATTCTCAACGAACAAACTGTCAGGGTTGAAACAACACAAGAATTGCGCGCCCATGAAGGCCTGACTGTTGCCCTGGGCTGGCCCAAAGGTATTGTCAATGAACCCACCATAAGCACAAAAATCGGCTATTTTCTGCAAGATAATGGATCGGCCCTGGTATTGCTGATAGGTCTGCTGGCTCCACTGACCTGGTACTTTTGGGCCTGGAACCGCTATGGCCGGGACCCCCGAAAAGGTGTCATCATCCCACGCTTCAAACCACCCACAGGTCTGACACCTGCAGGTTGTAGCTATATACGCAAAATGTCATTCAACAAACAGGCTTTTTCAGCGGCGGTTGTCAGCCTCGGTATAAAGGGTTACCTGGAAATCTTTGAGGATGATGACGATTTCATACTCCGTCAAAAAGACCGATCGGGTAACGGTAAAGCAAGCAAGGGCGAGCGCGCAGTGTTGGTAGAGCTATTCAAGGAGGGGGATGAAGTTGAGCTCGATCAGGAAAACTACAAAGTATTCATGGCAGCCCATAGTAGTTTGAAGAAATCCTTGAAAGCGGAACACCTCGGCCGGGTATTCAACCTCAACTCCGTCTATGCCTTGCCTGCGGTCGCCATGACCATCGTCGCGGCTATCATCGCATCCCAATTGAGAGGAGGTCCTTTTATCTGGGTTTTGTTTGCAATCCTGACAATTACAATGCACCCGGCATTTTTATTGCTAATGCGTGCACCAACCCCTGCCGGTCGTCGAATCATGGATGAAATCGAGGGCTTCAAAATGTACCTCAATACCGCTGAGCAGGATCGTCTGGAGCGCATGCGCTCACCCCAGTTGACCCCGGAGGTTTTTGAAACCTTTTTGCCCTACGCATTTGCGCTTGGTGTTGAAAACAGCTGGTGTGACCGGTTCACACGTGAGTTTCCTGAGGATCTGGCCCAAAAAGGGGGTTATCATCCGGCCTGGTATTCAGGCCATCACAGTGGAATTGCTACCCTTGGCCATCTCGGCAACGAATTCAACAGCAGTTTTTCTTCTGCGATCTCCTCGGCCTCCTCGCCACCCGGTTCGTCCTCGGGCTCCGGTGGCGGTGGCTCCTCCGGTGGTGGTGGCGGTGGTGGCGGCGGTGGCGGCTGGTAAATAGCCCTGTTAGCATGAACGTAACATTTGAATTTGGAGAGTATTAGATGTGTAAACTGTGTTGGACATTGCTGCTTGGAGCAGTAGTTGCCGTCGTTATTGCAATCGTGATGGTGGCACCCGGTAACAAGACCACCATTGCAACAGATGGCCGCCAGGCGATTCAATTAAAACCCCAACAACGTGACCTGGTGCTCGCCGAAATGCGGACATTCGTTGACAGTCTGCAGGATATTACCCTGGCATTGGGAACAGACGACTCAGCCATGTTTCAGAAAGCGGCTCTGAAAGTTGGTCTTAAAGCCCAGGAGGGTGTGCCACTGGACATGATGAAAGCCCTGCCACTCGCGTTCAAGAAACTGGGCATGGACACACATCAGAAGTTTGATGACCTGGCAGCACTTTCCGAACAGGGTGCCGGCACGAAAGAATTGCTGACCGAATTAAGTCAGTTAATGAATAATTGTGTTGCCTGTCATGCTGCCTATCAACTGGCTTCACCACCGGCCACCTCGACTGATTAAATCAGCATAAAATACCGTACTACGTTTGTAATAATTCAAACACGCATCTCGTCAGGAGGCACACATGCATCTGGGTTTATCTGCATTACTGGAGTTTTACCGCGCACATCAAACCGATGAATCGCTGGTATTGGGTACGGTAATTGCCACTGAAGGATCTACCTACCGCAAGCCCGGCGCGATGATGCTGATCGCCACGGACAGCAATTATCAAGGCCTTATTTCAGGCGGTTGTCTTGAATCTGACCTTGCCTCGCATGCCAAACAGGTCTTTGCAGACGGCGAAACCCGCGACGTCTGTTATGACATGAGCCACGGCGACGATTTTGCCTTTGGTCTTGGCCTCGGCTGTGACGGAATCATTCACCTGATGTTGCAACGTCTGGATGGCAGCACAGGGTTCGGATTTCTTGAAACACTGGATCAAGCCTGGCAGGACAAACGCGATGGCCTGTTAAGCCTGGTCACATCCAGCAGCGACCCTGATTTCTCCGCCGGAAATTTTGCCCTTCAATGCGGAACAGAACTCAGTTCAGGTCACACGCGATTAATGCAAAGCTCTCACTCTCCTGAAGGCACATCGTTTTCAAGCGGACATGACATGTCCCGACGATTTTGGCAGGATTCTCTTGAAACCACTCAAGGCAAAGTCGACTTGTTGCTAATCCCCATTATGCCACCCCCGACCATCCTCATTTGCGGTGCAGGACATGACGCTGTTCCGGTAGCTCGCCTGGCGGTGGAAATGGGCTGGGATTGCACTATCGTAGACCACAGACCCGGATATGCGCGCGCAGACCGTTTTCCAACCTCATGTGAAATCCGGGTTCTGCAACCGGCAGATCTCAGCACCTCTGTTCCACTGTCTCAAGTAGATGCCGCTATCCTTATGACCCATCATCTGGGCCACGACCGCGCATATCTGTCCCAGGTCGTTGACGCAGCTGTCCCATATATCGGATTGCTGGGCCCCCGTGCCCGTCGTGACCGCCTGCTCGATGAAATTGGTGCTGCAGATGTCCTTGTGCACGGACCGGCCGGGCTGGATATCGGCGCAGAGATGCCAGAATCCATCGCATTGGCCATCATTGCCGAAGTCCATGCTTTCTTGAATCGGCGCGACGGTATCATGCTGACCCTCACAAGCGCATGAGGGCAGATATTTGACGCACCCGTCACTCAGCATCCTGATTCCCGCCGCCGGTGCCAGCGAACGTTTGGGTCAGGCAAAGCAATTGGTCCAGTACAAAGGGCAATCATTGCTCCAGAACGCTGTGGACGTCGCCGATTCATTAAGTCCACTGGAGATCATTGTAGTCACCGGTTCGCAGGCAACGGCAATAGAAGACACGCTTGGGGACGCTTCAGTGAAGTGGGTGCATAATCCACAATGGTCTGCAGGTATGGGGGGATCCATCGCGGCAGGTGCCACAGCAATCAACCCGGAATCCACAGGTCTGATGATTCTCCTTAGCGATCAATGGCGGATGCAAACACAGGATCTTCAGAAACTGGCCCAAACATGGCAATCTGACCCGAGCCGCATCGTTGCCGCCGAAGCAGATGGCCACTATATGCCGCCAGTAATCTTCCCTTTAGCCTGTTTTGAGCATCTAAAAGCTCTGCAAGGTCACGAGGGTGCACGCAGTTTGTTCAAGTCTTTCCCCGAACGACTCACCGCAGTACCCATACCAAACGCGACCTTCGATCTGGATACAAAAAGTCAACTGGATGATCTGCTGACGAATCCACATACCTAAGCCGGGATATGTGTACCTGCCCTCTGAGACTCGCCACAAGTACGTCCCTGTAGGCTTCACCAACATCCATGTTGGTGGAGGTCTTGGGAGTAACCCCCAACACCCGGCGAATTGTGCGAGCATTCAGCACCGTGGCTTCAATGGACATGATGCAGAAGAGTTGGAATTAACCGAATGACTTATCCGTGGGTAACAAGTTACCCACCCTACGCACCCACCACGGATTGGTGCACGTTTAGCCGCGCCCACCACGGGTTAGTGCACGGTTAGCCGCACCCACCATTGGTCGGTGCAGGTTTAGCCGCATCCACCACTGGTGGGGGCGCGTTTCAACTCGAGGATAACCTTGGGCTCATACTTTAAATCCAGGAAATTCGGAACGGGTTCTGCAGCCCGGTGCCTTGAGCCGGTGGCTACTTTAAACCTGTAGGCCAGCTGATCTTCCTGACGCAGGGAAATGTGGTCTTCTGCAGTGAAATTTTCACCACCATAAGCATCCAGCCAACCATTGATTCCGCCTTCAAGAATGTAAATATTCGGCACACTTTCAGCCTTCAGAATTTTCCATGCCTCGGTGGCACCGGCCTCATCGTTACTGATGGTAACGAAAACGGTATTCGCAAGTTCAAACTGCAGTTCCCTGGCCTTTTCCTGAACGCGATCCAACGGTACGTGTAGCGCGCCACGTAAGTGGAACATGTTGTAATAACGCTCATCACGGACATCCAACGGAATGACCTTGATTTTTGAATCGTGCATATAGGTCAGTAATTCCGCAGGTGCAATTTGCACTTCACGATTGTCCAGTTTGGCCTGGCTTTCCGCTGCGATACTCTGCCAGCGATCCTCGTTGCTGGGTTGACCCATCACCAGCACGACGGCTGCCAGTGCAACCAGTGCGCCGGCAGCGGGTTTACACCAGCCCGGTAGTGTCTGCTGCGGTTGGCCATTGATCAGGGCTTCAACCTTCTCCGCTACCACGAAGAGAGCAAGTGCTACGACGACGATCGTGATTACTACAACACCATAGCTGGCGTTAAACAATTCCGGTAGCGTAAATCTGCCCATGTATGAGCTTTCAAAAAACACAGCATAAGAACCGATTGTTTCGCCAAACAGGTAAATACCAAACAGAACACCAAAGACAAACATGAAGGCATCAAGCTTGCCGGTTGCCAAGCCTACCAGTGATGTACCGGGACAAAAACCACCAATGATAAAACCGACGCCCATGATCAGACCACCAACGATACCTGGCCACAAATAAGTCGGTGGAACCCAGATCAGGTTGTAATCCAGTAAACCAATTGAAGATGACAGAAATACGAGTGTCATTGCCACGATAATGGCGGTGAACATGACCTTGAATACACGCATATCTTTGAAATAGAACTGCGCGGCCAGTAATTTCGAATTACCAAAACCAGCGCTTTCAAGGGTCATGCCGAAGGCAATACCGATCACTGCGTAAATTACGTAAGAGCCCCAATGACCCAACAGGTCAGCGAGAGGAAGAGGGAAAATTGCCATGATAGTGCTCCTTAATTCCAGAACTTACGGAAAAAGTAAGCCAGCGCATAGGCACCGGCGAACACCGCAAACATGAAAGCCCAGCTGCCGACCGACAGAACTGCACCACCGGATAATGCCTGCCCGGAAGTACAACCCCTGGCCAGGCGAGCGCCGTATCCCATAAAGGCGCCACCGATGAAGGCCATGATCCAACGGGTGCCGCTACTGATTTGCGGACCCTTGTTGGTCTCAAACTTCATGCGGCGACCCAAAATACCAGAAATCAGACCACCAAAAACCGTACCCACGGTCAGGAAAACAATCCAGCTATCCAGCGGGTTGGTATTACCACCCGCCATTTTCAACAGATAGGCCACCTGGTCGATGTGCTCTGGATTGATACCGTTTTGCACATAGACCAGTAAACGGTTCAGACCGCCAGAGGCGCCGAGACCGGAACCGGTTATGAAAAATGCCAGGAACAGCACGATACCCAGTAAGGTACCGGCCAGGTAGGGGTTCATATAGGGCTTTGCCCTGGATATTTGATTCATCTTGACTCTCCTTGCGGGCTGTCTGAAACCGGATCACCCACGTGTTTCTCTACATCATCCCAGCCCCCGACCATAGACTTGATGCCCGCTGTCGGTGAGTGGCCAGTAGTAGTAAGGTAAATATGCATAACGATAAAAGTAGCAAATGCCCACGCGACCAATGTATGTACGAGCGCCAGCGTCGGCAAGCCACCGAGTTCTGCGGCAATATGGGGCCAGCGTTGCAGACCCCAGATCAAAATACCGGTGATCACCTGCGCTGGTAACAGGATATTCAGAATCGCCAGGTAAGTGATCTGTTGCAACGGATTAAGCTTGTTTTCCTTGGATTTTTCCAACGGATGGGCCTTACCGGCAAAAATACCCTGGCTGTAGTACATGGCCTGGGCCAGTGAGCGATGAATGAAACCTTTGGGCTTGGGTAGATACTGGCGTATCTCACCGCTGGCAAGGTTGTAAAACAGCGCAAGCGCGGCATTGATAAACAGTATGAACCCCAGCACGTTGTGTACGTTTACCATGTATGGGAAGCTGAATATGCCAAAGAAATGCGGTTTGTGAATAACTAAACCGGTGAACAGCAACATCATAATCGCACTCGCCTGTAACCAGTGCCACAAACGCTCATAGGCATCATACATATGAACACGCTCGTACTGCCGTTCAACAGGCGACCTGCGACGAGATGATACATAACGTGCGATCGCGTGGCCGCTTACGCCCAGCACGACACCCAGGAACATCAAGACACCAACCAGATCTGCCCAGGATTCACCGTCCAGACCAATGATGTAGAAACCGGCACTACGACTATTTGGAATAAAGCTGGCACCACCGGTCCCAACGCTCTTAACTTCGCCGGAAAATTCGACACCTGCATAAACAATTTTCTGTGCTTGCGTGTTACCCGGTGTGTAGTCAGAAAGCGTAAATGCTGCCGCCAGAATGGAATCCCGGTCATGGCAGGTTGAGCATTCCCGGGTTGCCCTTTGGCCATTGACGACATTGTGGCTGATTGAAAACGGTGTGATGTCGCCCAGTATATTCAATTCACTCAACCCGGTTGCCTCAAGACGTGTCCTGACGGCATTGACACTCGCCTCATCTTCCAGACGCAGTTCACCGCTACTTAACTGACCGTCTCCGTTCTCATCAAGTACGGCGATAATATCCGGATGAAAACCATCTTCGCTGAATATTGCCTGTTCAAGCTGTTCTCTGGAAACCGGCATGGCGGGATCACCAGTCGTCCAGTACCAGGCTGTTACCAGGTTAAACGGTGCCAGTCGGAAATCACCGTCGGCATTGGCCCTTGGCAGAATCAACGGTCTGAACCCTTCGATCAGGCTGTCGACCTCTACCGGATCCCCCTGCACATTACGATATTGTCTTAGGGGTTGCGCATCGCTATCCAGCATTGTCCAGTCCACAGACTGCAAACCGGGACCAAACAACCTGGGTATGTGACAGGACTCACAGGCCAGGGATGTAAAGTGCCGTTGTTTGTAAGGAAGCCAATCATGTACGCTTTCGGCGCTGTGACAGGATTCGCAACGCCGCATACTATTCTGCGTATCTGCTGCTGCCAGTCCCAGCGAAGATTGACCCTTGGCAAACTGGTGCAGGGGACGGACCAGGTAATCTGCATTACTCAAGCGACGCGGATCAAAATCAAGGTGTATCGGGCGGCTTTCCTCCCGCTGTCTGAAGAACACGGGGTTGTTCAGGGAATAGTGGCAATTCACACAACCTACCACACGGTCGGTATGGACATCGAACGGGTAGTTCAACTCCTCTTTACCAGAAATATTCAGCCCGCTGTTCAGCAACTTTTGTGGTGAAATGATTTGACCTGTGCGATCTGTATTGTGCCGCGAATCCAGGTCTGCGGTGATGGTCAGCGGATAATCAAGATCGTTTCCGGCGATCCCATGACACAGTGAACAATTCTCATCGGCGGCTTTGCGAATGTCGAGCAAACCTGCCTGTAGAGCACCGTTGGCCTGGAATTTTGAACCATCCCACAACCACTGCCCGTCTTCCTGAACCAATATATCCATCGATGACAGGGAGGCCGAGTTGGCCCACGCAAAATCCCCACCATTGAGTGCCGTTCCACGTGCGGAATGATCGGAGATGTTTGTATGACAAAGCAGACAGTCCATGTCTACAAGGCCCGCAACAGGTCCACCACCGACGTGCCTTGAACCATAGCGTTTCAGCCAGGCTTCGAGGTCCATACCACCTGACGGGGAAAGACCATTGGTATCATAGGCCACTGGATCCCAGCCACCGAAAAACCCGGGGCCTTGCATCCACTCATGTGTTTCAGTGCCCTGCCCCAACTGGCTCGCACCAGCATCCGCGTGATCACTGTGGCTCATGATGTAAGACGTCTTGTGACAATCTCCACCACAACTGGTCATTGTTGACATCGGCAAGCCGCTTTCAACAACTCGATTGCCTTGCGCATCCAGTATCGGCACTTCCGGATGCAAGCCGTTGGCCACCGCTGACAAGCTAAATACAAGCAACAGAAATCCACCAAGGATTGATATTTTCATGGCTTTATTTGTCTTATTCATGGTCCGCAGCCTTTGCGTCAGCTGTGGTTCTTCTGCGACTTACACTACCCTGCATAATAGGGTCACCGTCATATCCCAGTGCCTCCCAGTCCATCCTGCCAGCCTCTGAATGACAGGCCTGGCACTGCAGGGCTTTGTCCTTGGTTGCGACCATATGTGTCGATGGCCAGAACATTTCTGTTTCAGCAAAACCATAGTTGCCGCTGTAACGCGTACCGGATACTTCCTCGCCGAGACGAAATGCCTGGTCCCATTTGAACTCTTTCCAGTAACCACCTTCACCCGAGGTAACCGGTTGCAGCAAATAATTATACTCAGTGTCGTAGGGTTGCTTGGCGCGGTGAATTTTGAATGGCCAAATACGGGCATCCGGATCACGGATATCACCACGCGGTGCATTCAACGCAGTGCTGCCACTGGTATTGATCTGGTCCCCCATCAGGTAACGATCAGCAAGACCGTTGGACCAGCGATACTCGGGCTTCAGGCCCTTCTCGTAGATGAATTCGCCCTTGATCTTCAGGTAATGGTGGGTGTCCTCCTCCCTTGAATCATCTCCGGCTTTCGACCAGTCCCAATGGGTCTTGGTGGCCTGTTTAACTGCGATCTCCGGAACGTGGCAAGTCTGGCATGCAACGGTATCGGTGTGTGCATTGATACGGTCATCGTTGTGCAATTTCGGATTATGGCAGTCGGTGCAGGCAATCTGGTTTTCATTGTCCAGGCTCACAGTGGTGGAACGACCGCCGATCACATGGTCTTCAGTCCGATGACAATCTACACACTGAAAGTTATAGCGACCCATATGGACATCAATTCCTTCCGTCGGGTAATACAGGCTTTCATCCAGATCACCATGTTTTACCGCATTACCACCACCACCACGAAAGTGACAACCACCGCAATTTTCGCGTGTGGGAACGGCAACGCTTTTTGCCGCGCTCATCAGGTCTACACCATCCAGCGGCAGTCCGGCTTTACCCTTGCGGTAAGTGCCGGAATTATCATGACAAACGAGGCAATCGACCTTGTTCTCATCTTCGAAATCAAAATCTGCATCATCCCAGCCGTAACCCGCGTGGCAGGCCGTGCACGATGCCCAGTTACCCTGGATACCGATACAGAAGTTGTTGATAGATTTTTTCTTTCCGGTGGTAAACAGACCTTCACGGCCTTCAACCTCCACCGGTTCTGATTCCCATTTCCAATGTGCTGTGTGCAGCATTTGCTCACCGGCGTCTTCATGACAGGTGAGGCAGGCAGCAGTCACTTCCGGACCCGTTGTCAGCTCGCCCAAGCCATCGAACAAGCTCTTGTGATCCACATGCGCCGCGCGTCTCGGCATACTTTCCCAGGGTGTATCAAGACTGGACTCTGCAGTTCCAGTGAAATACCAAACCGGGATTCCTATCAATAATAATATTGCGGCAAAACCGGGTAACCAATTACGTTTCTGTGTTTTCATACCAATCCATAACTTAACAATACATTAAGCTTCTATTAATATTAGTATTTTATAATATAAAGACAGACACAGGAACCCGGAAGGCAGCCAATTCCGCTATCACTTGACCTACCTCATGTTGAAGCTCGATATATCGGCTGTCAAAGCGACAACCGCTTCACGCAGACAAGAACCAGGTCCGATTCTTATCGCATTGATTTCTTTGCTCTATATACTTTTCAATTAATCTTCAGCCAAACCTTTTAAAACGATATCAGTGTAGCTGACCAGACCGATAATCTTCTGGTTTTCCAGTACAGGCGCCCGTGACAGGCCAAAACGATCAAATAAACGCGTGCAATAACGAATATCCATGTCGGGGTGAACTGACAACACCGGTTTTGACATGACTTCGTAAATATTAACGCGGTTAGGTGAATGATCACGGGCGAGCACCTTCTTCGCTATGTCACGAAACATGACCACGCCGTATTCGTCATCATCATGACGTTTATTTACAATCAAGGTGCGTGTATCCGGGTATTTCATGGTACTCAATGCTTCGGTCACCGTCATCATACCTTCAACAACGTCTACCTCGGATTTCATGACATCACGTACGCGAATGACATTTACCAGCTTTTTCATAACAGATCCTCCACAACTTCAGTCAGCGCCTCAATCTGGTGACGGACGCCAATGGCATCCTCAACGTCAATCTGGAAGGCAATACCCGTACCTGGCGTTTCGTCAAATTCACCGGCGATGGCCACTTCCTCCATAATTTCTCTACTCATGTGTTCCTCGGCCAGCATCAGGATGACATCAACCTGGGAGTCGATACTCAGGCCAAGGAATGTTTTTGTCGGCTTGATACCCTCGCCACGTGCCTGATTGAGCACCGTGCACCCGGTACCACCAGCCTCTCGGGCTGCATCCAGAATCTGCTGGGTGCGCTGGTCCTCTGCCATGATAATGATTAGTTTAAAATGCATGTCGTTACCTCACTTATCTAGTTATTTATTCCTGCTCATTTTGGCGTTTCAAACGCCGTGCTTTTAATTCGACCAGTTGTGCATATGCCATCACCGCCATAATCGGAAACAGGCTTGCAAAAGCGATCAGGCCAAAGCCGTCAAGAAGCGGGCTTCGGCCGGGAATTGTTTCGGCCAAACCAAGACCCAGGGCGGCGACCAGTGGTACGGTCACCGTGGATGTTGTGACACCACCGGAATCATAGGCCAGCGGTATGATAGATTTGGGTGCAACCGTGGTCTGGATTATGACCACGATATAGCCACTGATAATGTACCAGTGCAGTGGCGTCCCGGTGACAATGCGGAACACACCGAGTGCCACGCCCACCGCGACGCCAATAGCAACCGCATAACGCAGACCTCTCACCGTTATAGTGCCACCAGAAACCTGGTTGGCCTTGATGGCGACGGCCAGCAACGCGGGTTCGGCAACCGTGGTTGCAAAACCTATCGCCGCTGCAAAAGCATAGACCCACAGGTAGTTCAACCATTGCGCCTGACCAGGTATTGCAAGCTCCGAATCATAAATAAACTCGGGAGCGGTCAATTGTTGAGCCATCAGACGGCCGATTGGGAACAGTGCCGATTCCAGACCCTCCAAAAACAAAGTCAGACCCAACAGCACAAATATCATACCCATGGCCACCCGCGCCGGGTCCTTGATAGGTCGGCGTAGCACCAGGAGTTGGAAACCAAACAAGATGGCCGCGATGGGCAAAACATCACGCAACATGGTTAGCAAGGTATAGCCAAAGCTGACCAGACCGTCCATCAGTACAACATCCCGAAGGCCATCACAAAAATCATGGGTGTGAGTGATGCGAAAGCGATAAGACCGAAACCGTCGATGAGAGGATCACGGCCATGAATGGAGTGGGCCAGGCCAATACCCAGGGCCGCAACCAACGGAACAGTTACCGTGGAAGTCGTCACACCGCCCGAATCATAGGCAATACCGATGATTTCAGGTGGAGCGAAAAAGGTCATGATGACTACGGCGAAATACCCGCCAATAATAAGGTACTGTACCGGCCAGCCTTTCAATATCCTGAAGACACCAACGACCAGGGCAATACCAACAGCAAGCGCCACCGTCAGACGCAGACCGGTGGCGTAGGCACTTTGCTCATCAGCCGAGTTCCCGATAACCTGCCCGGCCGCGGCAATCCGCGCTGCCTCCTCTGAAATGGCAATCAGTGCCGGTTCTGCTACCGTGGTTCCAAAACCAAGCGTGAAGGCGAACACCAGCAACCACCAAAGGTTGCCCTTTTTTACAAAGCTGTACGCCATTTCCTCACCGATGGGAAACAGGGCCATCTGCAACCCGCGTACAAATAAGGCCAGGCCCAGAAGAACCTGCATCAGGCCCCACAACATTTGCCCCAGCCGCGGAATAGGCTGTTGTAACACCACCAACTGAAAAAAACCGATAACCAGTACGATCGGCAACAGCGCGAGCGCGCTTTCTGTCAAGGGCTCCGCGACTTTTCGCAGTTTGGAAAGAAAAATCCTTATCAGCCCCATTTTAGGCGGGTGTGAAACTAATGGATTATCCGCAGGGTGCATCTTTTTGAACCAGGTGAATCTCGATTGTAATCAGAGTTTGATAACAATTTTTTGGTAAAGCTCGCCAAAATAAAAATCAGAGGTAATTTGCTCCGCTTTTATTTCCGCGGGCATATACGCCGGCAATTCAGCCCGCCATAGATCCATGGCAAATGGCTCCAGCGTATACAGTATGGGTTTCATCACGTAACGCATGGGGTTGGAGCGTTTGGGACCATGGTAATCAACAAAAATTACGCGACCGCCAGGGCGTGTTACACGAATAGCTTCTGCGACTGTCTTACGGCGTGCCTCTTTCGGTTGTTCATGCAGCAGAAAGAACACAACAGTTTCATCAAAACTGTCATCCGGAAATGACATACAGGTGGAATCCTGATGATGAATGGCAACATTGTCGTGGCTGGCCAGCTTCTTCTTGATATTTTCTATCTGAACGGGTGCAACATCTACCACGTTGAGCCGGGATTGTGTCTTTCCCAGGTGTGATGCGAGTCGATTCGAAAAATCCCCGTAGACACAGGCCACCTGGAGCACACTGCTTTGCGACTGGAGTTCCATTTCGTCCAGCACGGCGTTCGTGAGCTTCTTCATGTTGCCCCAGAGGATCAGGTTAACAACCCATTCACGCTCGAAGAACCAGAATGCTTTTGGATGAAGATATGCCCACCAGTAAGTATCCTGGAGGTAGTCGGGGATAGCGGGTGGAGCCGGGGGAGCTACGTGTTCGGATTCGTGCCCTGCATGGGCAGTTACCTCATGCTCCACGAGATCATTTATTTCATAATGAAAGTTGTCAGCTGTTGCTCTCGAATCGTCATTCATAGTAGTTCTTAGCCGCCGTTGTAACGGCACTCGGGCGACTGTAGTTCCTTTTCGCAGTTTTATCTAATATTAAATAAATAAAAAGCCGCCAGCACGGTGCCGATAGTGGCTATCGTGTAGACGGCGTTGGCCACCAGCGCATCTTTTCTGATCCCAAAGTCGTGAGCCACGACCCTGAGACGATGTGCTGCATGCCATACTGAGAGAAAGAGTACGACGAATAGGCATGCTTTGCCAAGCCAACTTGCCGCAAAAGTGTGAATTTGTTCAAATTGCAGGCCATCCGGCACGTTTCCGGTAGCAATCAGCAGGAACAAAGCGATCAAAGCCGGATATATAAAAGCAGTCAATGTTCCGCCAGCAGCGAATAATCCCCAAACTACAGCTTTCTTTGCAATTGCCATTAAATTACTCCCGCCAACCAGAAAATAAAGGCACTTATCGCTACCCATGCCACGTAATGACCTACGATGATAAAACTGTCTGGCAATTTCTTTTCACCCAACTGAACCGGCATGGCTTTAGGCGCCAGTTTGAACCATGGAAAAGTCTGGTAAAACAGGAAGTACAGTAGTGCCAGAGCGTGGAAAATGATCATCGCCATGCTTTGCTGTGAAGCAAGAAAGGCATTCCATCGTTCCAGCGAGTCCGTTGCCAGGACTGAAAGGGCAAAAATGGTGAGAAAAGTATAGAAAGTTACAAGAAAACTGGTCATTTCCCGCTTCATATATAACTTGTAACGTCCATTGCGCATATACCAGGTGGTTTTGGACATTGGTCTGACATAGGGTTGACGACTCATGACTTGTCTCCCGCAATACCCATTTTCTGCTTCCAGAACTCCACTGCACCATCAACTTTCATTTGCTGGATGGCCGCTGCAGGGTCGACGTGTTTGGGACAGACCTCAGAACAGGCTCCTACGAAAGAGCAGTCCCAGACACCGTGGTAATCTGCCAGGATATTCAAACGGTCAGATTTACCCTGATCACGGGAGTCCCTGTTATATCGGTGTGCCAACGCCAAAGCAGCCGGACCAATGAAGCTATTGTCCAGCCCATACTGCGGACAGGCTGCGTAACAGCACATACAGTTGATACACATGGTGAGTTGTTTGAATTTCGCCAGTGCTCCACGCGACTGTATATATTCCTGATCTTCCGGTGGCGGATCATCCTTACGTATAATGTAGGGCTGCACCTTGTGCAACTTCTGCATCACATCATCCAGTACCACCACCAGGTCACGTTCGATCGGGAAGTTCTCGAGTGGTTCAACCCTCACTTTGTCGGGCAGATCACGTATAAATGTTTTACAGGTCAGACTGGGTTCACCATTGATCATCATGCCACAACTACCACAGACCATCATATGACAGGACCAGCGATAGGCCAGCGTGGTATCAAGGTTATCCTTTACATAATTGATTGCATCCAGGATCACCCAGTCCTCATTGCAGGGAACCGTGTATGTCTGGAACCAGGGAACATCGTCCTTCTCGGGATCATAGCGCATGACTTCCAGTTCAAGCTGTCGAATATTCATTATTCTTTACCCCCTGAATAGTCACGTTTCCCAGGTGGGGAACGTGTAATGGTCACATCTGACCACTCAACACGAGGACGGTTGTCCGCTTGCAGAAAACACAGGGAGTGCTTGAGGAATTTTTCATCATCACGCTCGGTGAAGTCCAAGCGCTGATGTGCTCCCCTGGATTCACGCCGCTCGAGTGAAGCCTCGGTAACGGTCTCGGCCACCAGCAACAAATTACGTAACTCAAGTGCCGACTGGAGGTCCGTATTGAATACGTTGCTCTTGTCATTCACTTCAATGGCCTTGTAGCGCTCACGAAGTTTTGCGATCTTTTCACAGGCAGTAGCAGCACCCTCTTCATCACGGTAAATGCCCGCACCATCCTCCAGCGCCGTTCTCATTTCCCGGCGGATGCCGGAAATGGTTTCGGTGCCACCACTTTGCAGCAGCAGTGCACGCACACCTGCGACAATGCTTTCTGCCTGGGCATCCAGTGCCGCGTTACTGGCACTTTCACCGGCGTTTTGAGCATATTCGACGGCCGCCTGGGCAGAACGTTTCCCGGATACCAGAAGATCGGTCAAGGAATTTGAACCCAGGCGGTTGGCACCATGCAGTCCCGAGCAGGCTGTCTCGCCAACGGCGAATAACCCGGGCATCGGTGATTCACCCTTACCATTGGAATCAATCCCCCCCATCATGAAATGAATAACCGGGCGTATCGGGACCAGATCCTTGATCATGTCCACACCAACATAGGCATGGGCCAATTCGTGGACCAGGGGCAGACGTTCAAGGATTCTTTTCGCCCCAAGATGACGCATATCCAGCATCACACAGTCACCCCACGGGGTCTCGACCGTATTGCCTTTCTTTTGCTCATGCCAGAAGGCCTGACTCAACCTGTCACGGGGACCCAGTTCCATCGTTTTCAGCACTGGCTCACCGACCGGGGTTTCCGGACCCATTCCGTAATCCTGCAGATAGCGGTAACCATCCTTGTTAACCAGAATACCGCCTTCACCGCGACAGCCTTCAGTCAGTAGAATACCCGTTCCGGGTAAACCGGTCGGGTGATACTGGACGAACTCCATGTCTTTCAGTGGCACACCTGCACGGTAGGCCATGGCCATACCGTCACCGGTCTTAACCGCACCATTGGTCGTGAATGGAAAGACCTGGCCACCACCACCGGTCGCAAAGATAACAGAAGCTGCATTGAACTGGAAAAACCTGCCACTGCGCATTTCCATGGCAACGACACCCCGACACTTACCGTCTTGGTGCAGCAGATCGAGAGCAAAATACTCATCGTAACGTTTGATTGAAGGAAACTGCAAAGACGTTTGAAAAAGGGTATGTAGAATATGGAACCCACTCTTGTCAGCAGCATACCATGTGCGTTTTTTCTTCATGCCACCAAAAGCTCGTACCGCTACTGAACCGTCGTCTTCACGGCTCCAGGGACATCCCCAGTGCTCAAGCCGCATCAGTTCGATCGGTGCCTGTTTGACAAAATGTTCAACCACGTCCTGATCGCACAACCAGTCACCACCACCAACGGTGTCATCGAAATGCATTTCAAGTGAATCGTCAGCGGTCTTGACTCCCGCCGCGCCGCCTTCGGCAGCACAGGTGTGACTGCGCATCGGGTAAACTTTGGAAATTAATGCGACTTCGAGTTCCGGGTTGGATTCTGCAACTGCAATGGCGGCACGAAGACCGCCTCCGCCCGCACCAACGATGACGACATCTGCCTGGATTTGTTCCATTTTACTGCGTCCTGTTGAGACTATACATTAAAAGAATTTAATGTATTAACCGCGAACAGTGAATGACCCATGTCAATCACGGTCGGGATTTACACTCCCGACGGAGCTTTTCAGAATCGATAGCTCGCCTGTGCGCGGAAATACCATACGTTGTAATCAGGGCTTTGTTCACCCATGGTCAAAACCATGTTGATTCCATCCACGCCCAATCCGTCTATCGTCCAGTCCCGGCTACTGTATTTCTCATATTCGGCATATAACTTATATCCCCAATGCTCGTTAATCTCGTAGTCGAAATGTACTTTGGCGTTACTCAGGTTGGTCTTTAATGGATCAAACGGTTCTTCATCCCCGTTCGTCTGTACCCAAATATCACCTTTGGAATCAGAGGAAACATAATCGATTCCGAGACTTGATTTGTCATTGATGTTTGCGCTCAAGCCAAGTCCGAATGTCGCGATCCGATCGCGAGTCTCTGCATTCCAGGGCACTGCATTGCCCCCAGGACCATTGAGTAGATCGGCATCGATATCGTCGTGGGTATAGAAAGCATACAAGTTTACTTTTTTACCAGCCGCATAATTCAAATTGATTGAGTAGCTTTCATCGTTACTGCTTTGCAAACCGAGCTCCGAGTTATCGTAGTCAGCCTTGGCTTTAATGTAACTCAAGTTGATACCGAAAGACCCGGAGGGCATTAAATCAAGCTCAACCAGCATCCGCTCGCGATCCCTGTCGGCCATGTTGAATTTACGCATCAGTGGATGATCAACCGGACCACCGTCATCCGGTTGCAGGTAATCAGATATATCACGATTTGCTGATTCATATTTGAAGCGCAATTCCGAGTAGAAGTTTGGAGTGATTTTGGCCTCACCCCACCATGTGGTTTCTTCCGTACGCTCCACCGCCTGCAATGTGCGATCCATGTTCTGCTGCTTCGCTCCACCACTCAGTCTGATGACCCGATGTGCCCGGTAGCGCAGGTCTGCAGAATACTGCTCCCGTTTATAACTGTAAGGCCGGTTGTAGCGGGGTTTGGTCGGGACCAGGTCGGTAACTACCCATGTATACAAATCGACCGGCGTTTTGTTATCCCTTTCATCCCATTTACCACGGGCGGTAAAACTGAGCCTGTTGTTCAGACGTGCATAGAGTTTGCCGACGAGGTTATAGGTGCTGGCATCCACTTGGCCATCCAGGGATGAACGTGGCAGAGGCAGGTCACTGTATTTTGGATTAATCGTATAAGGAAGGAAAGCATCATCCTGGGTCATACGTCCCACCGCTGCCTGTCCTGACAATCGAATTTTGGGAGTGAATGCCAAGGCACCTGACAGGTTGACCTGGTAAAACTCATTACTTGGCTCAAGGGCAGCCCGGAAGCTCTGGTGTAGTGGTTGCGCACGGAAAGGGTTTTTCCAAGTCAGCGAGGAAGCACTATTATCAAAAATTGAACTGATAAAACCAAGCTTTACCTGCGCACGTTTTCCCGCCCATGACAGATCCATGTCAAATAGCTGTGTGGTGAAATCGACTGGTGCAGGCAGGATACTGGCATTGGTGTAATACATGCCTGCTCCCAGTGTGCGGGTACCCGCTTTTTTCTGATTTTGATAATCAACTCTGTATGTCCAGTCAGAGCCGAGGTGCAGTGTCAATCCCGCATCCAGTATCTTGCGATTGGTCTTCAGTGGTGCCACATTCAGACTGCTCTCCAGAGCATCCATGCCAATTGTTGTGTTTGCGTATACCCAATCCTTAGGCAGGACCAGATAATCACCACCCACTCCCAGGAATGGCGTTTGGGTACCATAGCCACGGTATTTTGGTATTGCCTGCCATCCAAACCGAAGTTCATAGACTCCCTGGTTGCCAACACGCATATCCAGTTCACGGCTGTCATACCCGAAGTCACGTGCAAACATATTAAAATAGCGGCCTTGCAAATTCCTGAAATTGACTTCACCGTCAAGGGCAGCATAAAAGCCTTCCTTCTCGAGACCACGATAATCACCAAAACGCAGTGAATCATCGCTGACATAGCCCAGCCCAAAATCCAGATTGCCACGCCAACCGGTATATTTAACACAGTGTCTGCATTTATAAATTTTGGGTTCGCTCTCTTGCGCCTCAGCCGATGGACTGTTTGCGCCCAACAACATAACCGGCAAAAGGGCAACCAAGCTGAAGGTGAATTTCCTGGTGAATTTTTTCATTTTTTCTGACACCTATTTTTCAATAGTCACTACCGGGTATTTATTACACCGGACGGATGGTTTGAACCATGGACCTGCGAATGACAGTTATCACAGGACCGTCCAAGCAGAAATCTCTGTTGGAAAGAGTTTTGCATGTTTTCATCGGTATAGGCCACAACGGGATGGCCACCGGGTGAATGACATTGCTGGCACAATAAAGGTGGCCGCTGCTTTAACAATGGTGCGTGGTTGCTACCATGCGGTCTGTGACACAAGCCACAGTCTTCCGTTACCGGCGCATGTTCCCACAGATAGGGACCACGTTTCTCAGCATGACAGGTATAACAGGTATCGTTGACAGTAGACCGGATCAATAGAAAATCATTATTGCCTTCGTGCGGATTATGGCAATCGGTACAGGTCATTGAGCCGAAACGCAGTGGATGGCTGCTGGCCCTGAATGTTTCCGCGCGGGTGCGGGGATGACATGAGAAACACACTTCCTGCTGAGCCATTTTATCCATAACCGGATCCTGGGCAGCGTGTATCTTGTGACAATTCGCGCAAGCAAGTTCTTCTTCCTCGTGTACGCTTCCCGTCCAATGTGTCGAAACGTTGCCGCTATGACAGCCCAGGCATATTTCATTCTGTTTGTTTACCGGGGTTTTCTCGTTGAAGGTAATCGCGGGAAGCAGGCGCTCACCGTCTTTGGGTTTCTTGCGGTGAGTACTACTTGGCCCGTGGCAGGTTTCACAATCATGGCTACCCTCGGCGAACGGTGACTTCGGTGATCCGGAGATACCCATCGGGGTCAGGAATACTTCATGACCGGCCGGATCTTTACCTTCCCTGTGGCAGGCCATACATTGATTTGCGCCACTTGAATACTTGGCTTCAGGCTCAACGACCTCGTCCCCTTGTGCCAGGGAAAAGCAACAGAGCAAACCAAGTAAAGTAACGACACTCTTTAAACCAATCCGGTATCCCGGTTTCTTTATCATGACCACACTCACTCCTTGATCAATTTCATTTCTGCACATAGATTAACAATAATTTTCCAGGATCAACCGGCCATTTGTGTCTGTATTTCATACCACGTGAATATTTTGAGCAAACAAGCGGCAACACACCGGGCTCTAGTTATTCTTCGCACCCTGTTTGATCCATAAATGGATGGTCTTAATATCCTCTTTGGATACTGGTTTCTGCTGGCCGTGCGGCATACTGATAGAAGGATCGGCCCGCCCTTCCATGAGAACCAGCATGTTGCTGCCCTCGACATCACCGGCGATGATCATCGGGCCAAACTGCGCGCCCTTCATCAGGTCATCGTAAGTGGTCATATTGAAACCGCTCGCTACCTCTCCCTGTTGGCCCACCTGGTGACAACTTACACAATTCTGGTCGATGATCGGTTTTACGTCCTGGGAATAGCTGACAGCCGGCTCACCGGTGCATGCCGCCATTGTCAGTGGAAACAGACACAGAGTGGTCAGTTTTCCAGCAGCTTTTTTAACATTAATCATAAAGTATTCTCCTGTGTCAGACACCAGAATAACATTTGCCCAAAGCGGGTACAAAACTACCCCTTTGATGGCTAATCGCTCATGACATATGTCATCATAACTGAAATTATTAGGACAAAAGACCTCGAAAAAAGGTTAAATTCCATAATCGTATTTTGAAATTTGGCTAAAAAAGCTGAATTCCTCATTGTGGATGGGTCTCGTGAAGATAAGCATAGTCGGCGCAGGAGTTTCCGGACTGGCCACCGCTCAAGCGGTTTTGGCCAGGAAACCCGATGCAGAAATTACAATATTTGAAGCTGATCGGCGTATCGGTGGCAAGGTATGGACAGAAACAAGTCCGGACGGTTACCTCTGTGAAGGTGGTGTTAATGGCTTTCTTGATAAAATCCCCAGGACCCTGGAGTTATGCAAAGAAGCGGGGGTAATGCCCGTACCCGCCGATGCTTCAGCGCAAAAACGCTATGTTTACAGTCGTGGTGAACTGCACAAGCTACCGGAAAAACCACCGGAATTCCTGAAATCCCGTTTGCTGAATATACCCGGACGCTTACGGGTGATTTACGAAATCATTGCAGGCGGCACCGACAACCCTGATGAAACACTGGCGCAATTTGCAACCCGACGTCTCGGCAGCGAGGCATTCGATCGACTGATTGACCCCATGGCATCGGGCGTCTTCGCCGGTGATGCCAGCAAACTGAGTCTTAAAAGCTGTTTTCCCCGCATCAACGAAATTGAAATGGAATATGGCAGCCTGATACGCGGTTTGATCAAGTTACAGATGAAGGCAAAACGCGAGGGCGGAAAAAACACACCGGGCCCCGGCCCGGGTGGAACATTGACTTCCTTTAAAAATGGCATGAGTGCTTTGACCGACAGCCTCGCTGAACAACTGGGTTCGCGAATTCGTATCGCCACACCAGTGAGTGACATCAGCCGCAGTGGCGAACGTTATTTACTGCAATTGGACAACGATACAGTAGAAGAGAGCGATGCCCTGATCCTGGCTGCACCAGCCCATGCTCAGGCACGGATGTTACGGGCACTGGATCCGGCATTGGCCGGCTTGCTTGACGGGATTCCCTACCCCCCGCTTTCCGTGGTTTGCTTTGGTTATCGCAAACAACAAGTGGGCCAGGTGCTTGATGGCTTCGGTTTTCTGGTTCCCTCGAAAGAACAACGCGCCGTGTTGGGTACCATCGTTGATTCCAATATCTTTCAGGGGCGGGCACCAGAGGATTCTATCCTGTTAAGATCCATGGTTGGCGGTGCCAGGACACCTGAATTTGCCCTGCTACCGGATGAGCAATTAATCAGCCGGGTCCGGTCAGAGTTGCAGGATATCCTTGGCCTCAAGGCAGAACCGGACTTTGTCCGAATTTTCAGGCATGAACGCGCCATTCCGCAGTATATTGTCGGACACGCAGCAAGACTGGAGGCTATTGATCAACATTTGCACCGACACCCAGGTCTGGTGCTGACCGGCAACGCGTTTAAAGGTGTCAGCCTGAATGACTGTGTGGTCAACGCCTGGAAGACCGCTCAAACATTGGTTCCCGAAGCACAAAATGTTGGGAAAGCATGACCGAAGTACAAAACAGTCTAAAGTTTAGAGTCGGCTTATACCTTGTGATTGCCCTTTCGATCGCCGTTTTTATTTTTGCCATGATGGTAGTCCACAATAATCGGGAAGAACTGTTACAGCAGGTCACCAGGAACAGTGCACAGTTGTCCAGGGTGGTTATAAGCAGCACACGTTTTGCTATGCTTCAGAACAAGCCCTCGCAGGTCAACCAGATCATCCAGGACGTCGGCGACCAGGAGGACATCGAAAAGGTCCGAATCCTGAGCAAGGACGGCACCATCATTCATTCTTCAAAGCCAGAGGAAATTGGTACCATCGTCGACCAGGAAGCGGAATCCTGCCTGGCCTGTCATCTTGATCAAAAATCCCGGCAGGAAAGCCCGATTATGGGAAGGTCACGCTTTTTCTACAGCGAGAGTGGTAAGCGGTTGCTCGGTAGCACAGCGGTGATTCACAACGAACCCACCTGTGCCGGTGCCGGTTGTCACGAGAGCGTGGAGAAAGAATCTGTATTGGGGGTCTTGGATATTATCTATCCGCTGGATGAGATAGAAAACACCCTGCGATCCAATACATTTACGGTTTTTGGCTTGTCATTCGGGTTTGTCATCCTCGCAGGACTGCTCGTCAGTCACCTCGTTAACCGCATGATTTACTTGCCACTACGTGATCTCGATGACGGCGCTGACAGGCTTGCGGCAGGAGACCTGGAAAACACAATCCCCGTTCGCAGTGCAGATGAGTTCGGCCAGTTGGCCATATCATTCAACAGCATGACCAAGGCTTTGCGTAAATCACGCGTGGACCTGGAGAACTGGGGGCGCACCCTCGAAGGGAAAGTGGAAGAGGCAACCAGAGAACTCCAGGCAGCACAGGCTGAAACAGCACGAAGTGAGAAACTGGCCTCGGTAGGACTGCTCGCTGCAGGTATCGCACACGAGCTCAATAATCCATTAACCGGCGTGCTTACCTTTTCATACCTCGTCAAGAAAAACATGCCTGAGGGCAGTCGTGATGCCGAAGATCTCGAGCTGGTTATCCGTGAAACCAAGCGCTGTGCAACCATCATTCGCAGGTTGCTTGATTTTTCACGTGAGAAGGCACCGGAGAAAACTTTCTCAAACCTCAATACACTGATAGAAGAAATCCTGCTACTGACTGAACAATCCGCGCAGATTAACGATATAGAAATTATTACGGATCTCGATGAAGAGTTACCGGAAATCTGGATGGATGATAACCTGATCAAACAGGTTATCATGAACATGCTGGTAAATGCCCAACATGCCATTGAGGCTGAGGGCAGTATCACAATCAAGACCCGTTTATGTACTGCACACGACTGTCCGGAATCAGTCGCCCCATGCGAAAACATGGCAGAGATCATGATTACCGATACCGGCTGTGGTATTTCGGAAGACGACTTGCAACGAATCTTTGATCCCTTTTTCACCACCAAGGGAGTCGGTAAAGGTACCGGGCTTGGGTTGTCAGTCAGCCACGGTACGATTGAAGCACACGGCGGAGCAATTGAGGTAGAAAGCATCTTGGGTAAGGGTACAGAGTTTCGCATTTTCCTTCCGCTTGACGGAAGTGTTGATCAGGGAACTGATACATGAAAAAGCGGATACTGATCGTTGATGATGAAGAGATAGTCGTACGAAGCTGTCAGCGCATCCTCTCGGGTGATGAATTCGATGTTGATGTGGCAGAAAACGGTCTGGAAGCACTGATCAAGGTCGGCGAGCGGGACTACGACATGCTCATTCTCGATATTATGATGCCCAAAATGAACGGTATTGAAGTACTACAACGGGTCAAGGAAACGCACCCCGATATCGATGTGATCATGATTACCGGTCTCAACGAAATTGATACCGCAGTCAAGGCCATGAAGCTGGGTGCCTTCGATTATCTGCCGAAGCCTTTTGACCCCGATGAATTCGAAATGGTGGTGGCCCGCGCTTTCGAGCGTCGACAATTGCTGCAGGAAAACGTCAATCTTAAAAATGAAGTCAGCGCTCGTTATAGCTTCGAAAACATCATTGGCTCGAGCCAGCCGATGCAGAGTGTCTACCGCCTGGTTGCGCTTTGTGCACCCACCAACAGCACCGTAATGCTCAGGGGTGACAGCGGTACCGGCAAGGAATTGATCGCCAGGGCGATCCATTTCAACAGTTTGCGCAAGGACCAGCCTTTCGTTACTGTCGATTGTGCCTCGCTTAGCGAGAATTTACTCGAAAGCGAATTATTCGGTCATATTAAAGGCTCGTTCACCGGTGCGGTCACCAATAAAAAAGGACTGTTGGAAGTAGCCGATGGCGGCACACTGTTCCTGGATGAAATCGGCAATATATCCATGTCTACGCAGGCAAAACTACTCCGCTTTATCGAGGAAAGAGAGTTCAAAGCCGTCGGTGATACACAATCAAAGTCGGTCAATATTCGCCTGATTACTGCAACCAACAAGGATCTGGAAGCCATGGTTGCCGCGGACAGCTTTCGCGATGATTTGTACTATCGCATCAATATTTTCCCGATCGAGATTCCGCCATTACGCCAACGCCGTGACGACATACCAGCACTGGCATTCCATTTCCTTAACTTGTTCAACAAGGACATGGGACGTGAGGTCAAGGAGTTTTCCCCCGGTGCGATGAATCTGCTGATGAATCATGACTGGCCGGGAAATGTGAGGGAGCTTGAAAATGTCATACATCGCGCGGTCATCCTCTCCAGTGATAAAACCATCCGTCAGGCCCACCTGGTCAACATCCTTGATTCGCAACCACTTGATGACCTCAACGTGCCACGGACCAGCGAAGAATTAAAAAATATCAAAAAGATCGCCCGCCAGAAATCGGTGGAAAATGTCGAAAAACTTTTCATCCTGGGCGCGCTTAAAAGAAACCGGTGGAGCGTTACCGCCAGTGCCGAAGAAACCGGTATGCAGCGCAGCAATTTTCAGGCACTGATGAAAAAATACGATATCCGCATCCGCGGCCTGTCCTCGAATGAAGACGAAACCGGTGACAGGAATTCCTGACTTGTAGGGTGGGTAACTTGTTACCCACGTTTTCATAACCACGAACGAAGGGTTCGACGCGGAAATCACATACCCGT
>RCND010000243.1_pt1 | contig 31193 bp, 28 predicted proteins | sample 2041351 | NCBI WGS metagenome assembly RCND01 (sample SAMN09708230, study PRJNA481090) | Marine sediment metagenome, whole genome shotgun sequencing project. | biome: marine sediment; feature: ocean; material: sediment; isolation source: Sewage treatment plant 12B marine sediment (STP12B) ... | reverse complement strand
CTAAATCTTTTTATTAAACTTATTTTGCAAGTCCTCCAGACTACTTATTGGCTTTTTCACGCTCATAGTCTCCTTTATCCTAGTAAGTGTTTTTTTTGTATATAGTGGAAAATCAGCATTTTGTATCCAATTATGATAACCTGGATTCTCTCTAAACACATCCACAACCTTTCTTCCTTTATACTTTCCAAAGGAGAAGACCTCTACATTGTTTGCATCTAATAATATAAACCCAGCAAAATCAGCACGTTTTTGATGAGAAGAAAATTCACTTAAAAAATCTACATCATTTTGCACATCATCATACTTTGCAATTTGTGCTTCCAAAATTTCAAAAGTAGCTACGGTATCAGCTTCTGCAGAGTGAGCGTTTTCAAGTGTTTTACCGCAATAAAACTCATAACCTGCCCCAAGGTTTCTTTGTTCCTTTTTATGAAATATAACTTGTACATCAATGGCCTTTCTGTCTTCCATGTCAAAACTCACCTTGGCGCGAAGCATCTCTTCAGCCAACACTGGAATATCAAATCTATTTGAATTAAAACCTGCGAGATCACAACCTTCTATCAAAACACTTAATTCTTCAGCCAATTCAGAAAACTTAGGCTCAGTAACCACCCTTTCATTTGTAATACCATGAATATCTGAAGCTTCTTTAGGTATTTCGATTTCGGGATTAACAAGTTTGGTCCAACTCTCTTTATTCCCGTTTGGATGTACTTTTAAAACTGAGATCTCTACTATTCTGTCAGTTGCTATTTGTATACCTGTAGTTTCAAGATCAAAGAAAACAATAGGTTTTTCAAGTTTGATATTCATGTTAATGAAATGAAATTGATATTAGTTTTTGATATTATTAAAAGCTGGTATTGATATCCCAAGCTTCAAGATAATCTCCTATACGTTTGGCAAACATACTACCTAAAGCGCCATTTACAACACGATGGTCATAAGAATGTGAAAGAATCATTTTATGTCTGATTCCTATAAGGTCTCCTTCAGGTGTTTCGATTACTGCTGGGATTTTACGAATTGAACCAATAGCTAATATTCCAACTTGAGGTTGATTGATAATCGGTGTTCCCATAATACTACCAAACGACCCAACATTAGTAACGGTAAAAGTACCTCCCTGAACGTCATCCGGATTCAACTTCCCTGCTCTTGACCTTTTCGCAAGATCATTTACCGCTTTGGTCATGCCCACAAGATTTAGTTGATCGGCTCTTTTTATCACGGGAACGATTAAGTTTCCATCTGCAAGAGAAGCAGCCATACCTATATTAATATCTTTATGTTTTAAAACCCTATCTCCATCCACAGAAATATTCATCATTGGAAAATCTCTTATTGCTTTAGCTATAGCCTCCATAAAAATGGGAGTAAAAGTAATTTTTTCTCCTTCTTTTCGCAGAAATTCATCCTTAACTCTTTCTCTCCACCTTACAACATTTGTCACATCAACCTCAACAAAACTTTGAACATGAGCAGAAACTCTTAGAGAATCTAACATATGTTTAGAAATTAACTTGCCCATTCTGGTCATCTCGATGACTTCATCGTTCAAAGCGGGAGGAGAAGTTACCATCTCAGGTGCTTTATAAGTATCTTTTGAACCAGGAACAGTAGCTTTAGATTCCGTTTTAGAAACAGTAGTTTTTCTACCACCTTCAATATAAGCTAGGATATCATTCTTGGTGATCCTTTGATCTTTTCCACTGCCAGTAATCGATTCCAATTCTACGAGACTAATACCTTCAGTTTTTGCAATATTTTTAACCAAGGGAGAAAAGAACTTACCACTAGGCGAATTCAATTCTGAAACTGTCTTATCAATTTCTTCGGTCATAGCCTTTACAGATTCTACTGTTGGTAGGTCTTCAGGAAGTTTTTCAACTACTTTCTTTTTATCCTCAGTCACAACATCACCTCCACCATTAATCTCGATAACTGCTATAACCTCACCAACGCCAACTACGTCATCAACCTCAAAGAACCTTTCTATCAATACACCATCAACCTCACTTGGAACTTCAGAGTCAACCTTATCAGTCGCAATTTCAACGATAGCTTCATCCATTTCAATGGTTTCACCAACCTCCTTTAACCAGGAAGTAATGGTCGCCTCAGCAACACTTTCACCCATTTTTGGTAATTTCAACTCAAATTTCGACATTTTGACCCTTATTTTAATGGCAAATTTAAGAAATAAAATAGACAGTTTTTAGGAGTTTTTAACTATCCTCATTTTTACTGAAAAAAAAATCAAATAGAACCTTAGATTATTACGAATTTGACACTGACTTATGAGTTATTATCAAAAACAATAATTAATTTATCAGATGAATGGCTCAAGGTGATTGGTATATAGTTAGATTCAGCATATTTTAGAGCATTCATGATTTTTACTCAGAAACTAGCCAATTACTTCGGATCCAAATCAGTCGGCTTATATAAAGAGGGTATCCCAGAACAAAAGAAGGTTACGTCAAAGCCTTAGAGATCAAATCTTGTGAATGATCAGATAACTGAAGTTCCAAAGCTGCCTGCTGCCCATTGGGCGACATTTTCTTCCAAGTTTTTCTTAAAATGTTTATCATTTTTTCTTCACTATATTTTTTTGAAAATTTTTCAAAATAATAATCCAAAAAAACAAGACAGATAACGTCTTCAAGTGTTTGGGTCATTTCATTCTTCTTTAGCTGCTTTTTTAAAAGAAGAAATTTAACCGAATCTATAAGATCGTCATCATACCCGACTTCTTTCAAAATTTCAGCCGCTTTTTCAGCATGAAATACCTTGAGATCGTTTCTCCATTTTAAATAACCCGATCGATTCATTTCGTAATCGTCTCTTGGAATTTCCCATCTCCTTATATGATGACATCTCACCGCCAATTTAAGAGTCTCCTCTGCCTCTGGATAAAATTTGTCTAAACGCTGAGTCATTCGGTTGGCGTATAAAAGTTCTTTCGAATATTCTTTTCCTTCAAATAAATCCTTGTTAGGATCATTTGCATTTGACTTATCAAACAAACTAATGGCGGAAGTATACTTTAGAGATGCGGTCATATGGCAATTTTGAATCAAAATTATTCATAAAAGTAAATATAAAAAAGTTACCCTCTATTGTTACTGGGTAATTGATAAAGAACACTATAAAACGGCTACTATTTAGAAAAAAAAATCAATCAGTCTTTTTTTTAATCTTGATCATTTCTTTGGTAATCTCATTCATTTTTGAGACTTTTTCTTCAAAATCTCCCTTGATTGTCTTTCTATAAATATTTAGATTCTCTACCAACTCATTCATGTTTTCAGGTAATATTTCCTCAAAAAATTGTCTTAATCTTTTTGCCGCAGTTGGTGATTTACCATTGGTAGAAATCGCAATCTTCACATTTCCTTTGGTCACAATCCCTCCCATGTAAAAATCACAATAGGGAGGATTATCTGCCAGATTTACCAATATATTTTCTTTTTTACAATCATTATATACCTGCAAATTAACGTCCAGGTCATCCGTAGTCGCCACTACGATCTGCTTTCCCGATAAATAACTGCTTTTATATGCGTCTTCAACTAATAAAACCTTATAACCTTCAGCTAGAGATATCACCTCCTTACAAAAGGCTTTTGAAACCATAGTCACATTGGCCGATGGGCTCGATTTCAAAAGAAAAGTTAATTTTTCTAAACCTACATTTCCTCCTCCAACTATCAACACTTCTAATACAGCAACCTTTAAAAATACGGGATACAGTTCGTTCTTTTCCAAATCAAATCGTTTTTAAGAATAATGAATAATAGGTTAAAAATAATTGATTTTACGAAATGCCTTATCAAACTTTTTCCATTTTATTTATAAAACTATAGATAGTATGATGAAAATCATAAAAATTGCTAAGTCTATCTTCTATTTTTACCCTTCATAATACTTGAAATAAAGCTTGCATGAAAAATTTAGTTCTTGGTAATGAAGCATTAGCACAAGGGGCAATAGATGCTGGAATATCTGGAGTCTATGCCTATCCTGGGACACCTTCAACAGAAATAACTGAATATATACAAACTTCAAAAGTTGCGAAGGAACTTGAAATTCATTCCACATGGTCAGTCAACGAAAAAACAGCAATGGAAGCTGCTTTAGGGATGTCATATAGTGGAAAAAGAGCATTAACCGTCATGAAGCATGTCGGACTTAATGTGGCTTCTGATGTATTTATGAATATGGCAGTATCAGGAATAAATGGCGGACTAGTAGTTGTTGTAGCAGATGATCCTTCAATGCATTCCTCACAAAATGAACAAGACTCTCGGTTTTATGGCAAATTTGCTAAAGTCCCGATCTTGGAGCCATCAAATCAGCAAGAGGCCTATAATATGATGCACTACGCATTTGATTTATCAGAAGAAACTCAACTTCCGGTTCTGTTAAGACTTGTTACACGATTGTCGCATTCCCGATCTGGGGTTACATTTAAAGAAAGGAGGGCTCAAAACGGAATTCAGCTGCCAATAAAAACAGATCGTTTTGCTTTAATCCCATCAAATGCCAGAAAACAATATGAAAGCTTAGTTGATAAAAGAGAGAGTCTTCTTAGCGCCTCAGAATCATCTCCTTTTAATAAGCTTGGTCAACACAAAGACAGATCTTTAGGAATCATTGCTTGTGGAATCGGCTACAATTACGTGATGGAGAATTTATCCGAAGATTTAGAATTCTTTTCGCTTTTAAAGATCTCTCAATACCCTTTACCAAAGGAAAAAGTTACTAAATTATATCAGGATTGTGATGAAGTTCTAGTAGTTGAAGAAGGATATCCCTTAGTAGAAGAACTCATAAGTGATTATTTTGGAAACTCATCAAAAGTCATAGGAAAACTCAGCGGTGACTTGCCGTTAACCGGCGAGCTAACACCAAATTTAGTTGCAAAAGCCATTGGTCTTTACAGGCAAGAATCCAAGCCTGTGTCTGACCTAGTTGTAGGTAGGGCACCTCAACTTTGCGAAGGCTGCGGACATATTGATCTTTTTAATGTGATACAGGAAATATTACCCGAAATAGGTCAAAAAAAAGTGTTTGGGGATATTGGCTGCTATGCCTTAGGCGCTTTATCACCATTAAATACTATTAATACCCTTATTGACATGGGAGCTTCAATAACCATGGCAAAAGGAGCGGCCGATGCTGGTATTAAAAATGCTATAGCCGTAATAGGCGATTCGACTTTTACCCATTCGGGGATGACTGGTTTGTTGGAAGCAGTAAATGAAAAATCACCTATAACAGTAATCATCTCTGACAACTCCACTATTGCTATGACCGGAGCACAACCTTCATTGGCTACTGGTCGGCTAAAGAAAATCTGTCTTGGGCTTGGCGTATCTCCAGAGCATTTGAAAAATATAGTCCCATTAAAAAAGAATTTTAAACAAAACCTTCAGGTTTTGAGAAATGAAGTTAAGCACCAAGGAGTTTCTGTTATCATATCGGAAAGGCCCTGCGTTAGGCTTAGCAGGGACAGCAAAGAAAAAATCAAACAAAAAATAGCCAAACTTAACTAAAAACCCCCATTCATGAAGTCTAATATCATCCTATCCGGAGTAGGTGGACAAGGGATCCTCACTCTGGCCTCAATTATTGACATTGCAGCCTTAAACCAAAACTTATTTGTAAAACAATCTGAAGTTCATGGCATGAGCCAGCGAGGTGGAGCTGTACAATGTCATGTTCGAATTTCTGACAAGCAAATCTATTCTGATCTTATTCCTGAAGGTGAAACCGACCTGATACTATCCGCCGAACCGATGGAACTATTAAGACACCTTCCCTTTCTTAAAAAAAACGGATGGATCATAACAGATTCGAGCACTTTTGAAAACATAGTAGATTACCCTGAAAAACACGACCTATATAAGCAAATTAAAACCCATTGTAATCATATTATTATCAGTGCTAAAAGTTGCGCAAAAGAAATGGGTAATTCAAAGGTTTGTAATATGATCTTGCTCGGAGCAGCTGCAAGACATATTCCTGTACCAGAAGAAAAATTCTTAGAGGCAATCCGTTATTATTTTAAGGGAAAAAGTGAAAAAATAATACTCAAAAATATTGAGGCTTTTAAAATAGGGCAGCATAAGGCCAAAGCCTTTGTTGAATTCGTTTACTAGATCATAAGGGAATTTGTTTTTAAATGTGCTTTTATGACATTCGAAAGAAGCAAAACACCTTCTTCGATGGAATCTTTTGGCATATTTGAAAAGGACAGCCTTAAATGATTGTCCTTAACGCTCCCTGGATCAAAGGTTCTTCCTGTGACAAAAACAACCCCTTTTGACAAACAATCTTTAAATAGAGAAGTAGCTTTTAAAGACCCAGGTAGCTTGAGCCATACATAAAATCCTCCTTTAGGCTCATTCCAAGTGACGCCTTCTGGAAGATGCTTTTTTAGACTTGCATGCAGTAACTGATACCTTTCTTGATATTCTTTTCTAAGAAACGAAAGATAAGGTTGCAGATAGCCGCCTTCAATAAATTCATTGGCGAGTATTTGCATAAAATTGGAAGTGCAGGCGTCCAGAGCTTGCTTGATGGATTCCGCTTTTTCAAATATTTCCTTAGAAGACAACATATATCCCAATCGGAAACCTGGTCCCAAAATTTTTGAGAATGATCCGGTGTAAATAATATCTACATCATACCCTTGGTATGCTTTCAATGGCTTAGTTAAAGGCGCATCCTTCGCATCAAAAAACAGATCGCCATAGGCATCATCTTCAATTAATATAATACCCGTTCCAGATAAGACTTCTAATAAGGCCCTACGACGCTGCTCGGTATATATGATTCCGCCCGGATTATGAAAATTAGGTGTTATATATAAAAATTTAGGTTTTTGATTCTTATTGGAAATTACTTCTTTCAAAGTAGGTATATCAATCCCCTGACTATCAATAGGGATTCCAATTATCTTTGCCCCATAGGTTTCGAACACAGAGAGAGCACCAACAAAACAAGGGCTTTCAGTAAGAATTACATCACCCTCATTCACAAATTCTTGTGTAATTATACTAATCGCTTGTAAAGACCCTGTAGTTACTAATACTTTATCCGAAGTCATGCTCAGCCCTCTTTTTAACATCATTTTTTGAAGAGACTTGACTAGTGGAGGGTAGCCACTTGTAGGACCATACTGAAAACATAGTTTCTTAATATCAATGCTTAAAGAGGAGAAGATTTCATCAATTTGATGTACAGGAAAAAGGTCATTATTAGGCATCCCTCCGGCAAAAGAAATCAAACCATCTTTAGAAGATTGTTTCATTAAAAGTTTAATGTCTTCGGAGTGCTTTGAATTGACAGCTCTAGAAAATACATACATACCCACTGGACTTAGATTTCACTATTCAAAGTAAGTACATTTTTAAACCTTATGACTTGATAAATATCATCTTATGGGTCATTTTTTTTGATTTATTTTACAATATATTACCACATGATTATGCTGCATCCAAAACTCATTAATCCGAAAAGTATAGCCGTTATCGGAGGGTCAAATAATATAGATAGTATAGGAGGAAGCGTTCTTAAAAACCTCATCGATCAGCAATTTAAAGGAGATTTATATGTAGTAAATCCAAATAAAGATGTGGTTCAAAAAATAAAATCATTTAAAGATGTCTCTCTGCTGCCAAAAACAGATCTGGCTATTATAGCGATCCCTGCAATTGACATTCCCGGAATCGTTAATATTCTTTTAAAGAATAAAGAAACGAAGGGCTTTATTATTTACTCAGCTGGGTTTTCAGAACTAAACGAAAGTGGACGACTTCTCCAAAATACCATAACTGAATCAATAACCGAAGCTGGGGCAAGCCTATTGGGTCCTAACAATATTGGTATGATCAATGAAAATTATGCCGGAATTTTCACAAAGCCGATTCCTATAATGCATAAGAAAGGTGTGGATTTTATTTCAGCATCCGGAGCTACTGCCGTCTTCACCCTTGAAGCGGCTCATCAATTAGGGTTGAAATTTTCTAGTTTATATACTGTCGGTAACAGCGCCCAAATTGGTGTTGAAGATGTTCTTGAATATCTTGACGTTTCTTTTGTTTCTGGTGAGAGTAGCATTGTAAAAATGTTGTATATCGAAGGTGTTAATAACCCGGACAAATTGCTCAAACATTGTCTTTCTTTAAGACAAAAAGGTTGCTCGATCCTTGCATTAAAATCTGGAATAACTGAAAAAGGAAAAGCTGCGGCTATTTCGCATACAGGAGCTATGGTTAATTCCGATCTTTTTGTTTCAGCGCTCTTTAAGAAAGCAGGCATCATAAGATGCAGCAGCCGACAAGAATTAATAACCTGTGCAACACTTTTACAAATCACAGACAAGAGGTCAAAGAGATTTGCCATTATCACACACGCTGGTGGCCCCGCGGTGATACTAACAGACACGCTAAGTTCTAATGGTCTAATCGTTCCTGATTTAGACGAAAATCATCAGCAAAAATTAAAGCAGCTTTTATATGACGGCGCTTCTACTAAAAACCCTATTGACATTCTTGCTACTGGGAACGCCAAACAACTCGGTGATGTACTTGACTATTGTGAAAAAGAGCTTACAGAGATCGATGCCATTATCGTTATTTTTGGGAGCCCCGGCTTAGGAACCGCTAGTGATGCTTTTCAAATGATACATCAAAAAATCAGGGAGTTTCAAAAGCCAATTTATGCCATACTCCCTTCTGTAGTAAATACGCAGAAAGAAATTCAACAATTCATACAAAATGGAAATCAAGCATTTAATGACGAATACCTATTTGGCAGATGTTTGGCTAAATTACAAAGTTCAAAAACTCAGATTAAAAAATCATTAATAAAGAATCCAATAGCAAAAAATGAGATTAGAAACTTGATAGAAGGGTTCCCAAACGGATTTCTAAACCCAGAACAAGTATATGACATTCTAACTGCTGCAGAGATCAAAATGGCAAAACAGATTTTGGTAAAATCTGAGTCTGATTTATTGAATGCGGCCAGATCATTAGCATATCCCGTGGTACAGAAAGTAGTTGGCCCACTGCATAAAAGTGACGAAAAAGGAGTAATCACAAGTGTTCTCAATATCACTGAATTGATGTATAATTTCAGGAAATTAATCCGGCAGAAAGGGGTTAAAGCAGTGATGATACAACAAATGATCTCTGGTAAAGAAGTCTTTATTGGTTCGAAAAGAGAAGGAAACTTCCCTCCTCTTATATTATGCGGATCGGGAGGTATATATATCGAAGTTCTTAATGACATAAGCTCAGCCCTAGCACCCATAAATAAAAATGAAGCGATGGGCATGGTGGATCAATTAAAAATTAAATCCATTCTCCAGGGAATAAGGGGCGAAAAAGGCTGTAATCTAGAGGCCTTTTATGATACTATTGAAAAAGTATCAAATTTATTACTGCTAGCACCTGAAATAAGCGAATTGGATATCAACCCATTGATGATTTCTGAAAAAGATATCGTAGCTGTTGATGCAAGAATCAAAATTAAAAAATAATAGTTCTTGTATCAGAGTAAAACAACCTCTCCTCTTTCATTTGAAGTATCACTTCCTAAATAAAAACTATGATCTTGAGATATTACTCTTTTTTTTAAGGCATCAATTTCAGGTTTAGATATTTCGCGAATTATTTGACTGTATTTTAAAGATTTACTATCAAAAAAAATAATTTCATGACTTGTATAACCCTCTTTAACACGAGTGATTGAATAACTTTTAGAACCTGAAAATCGCTTCTTCAATTGATCATATAATGCATTATCATTACCCATATAAATCCAATCAGAAGCTTTTGGAGTAGTTTTGGGCACATTCGATCCAGCCAAAGATTTAACTGAAATCATCATGCTGATCAAACCATCAACAATACCATATAAACCTGCTCTATTTGGAAAGTGTTTTTTATGAAAAATACTGAGTGCTCCATAAAAATTTTCAAGATAAAACCTATCCTTAACGGTACTTTCCCCTTTAAAATGCAACACCTTATTGGTTCCCATATAAAAGTTTCTATAGCCTGCCTTTGTGATTCTATAGCTTAGATCTATATCTTCTCCATACATGAAAAAATCTTCATCAAAACCTCCTATTTTGTCATAAACCTCCTTTTTAACAAACATGAAAGCTCCTGTCAGGATATCCACCTCAGCAACTGCATCCCTATCAATGTGATTGGCATAATAGTATTTGGAGTAACCAAGTAGTTTTGCTCCTGCGACTTTTAGATCAGGAAAATTTCTTTTGCTTTCAGGGAGGTACTTTCCGGACCCGTCCAAAAACTGTACCCCAGCAGCCCCAAAATCATTTTGTTTCTTACTGAAAATCAACATTTCTGAAAGCGTCGTCTCCGTCAGAATAGTATCAGGATTCAAAATAAGAATATATGCTCCTTGAGCTATTTTAACTCCTCTATTATTGGCTTTCCCAAAACCTTCATTTTCTGAATTTCGCAGGGTTTTAATATTGGGAAAGTCTTTGTCCAGCATCTCACAGCTGCCATCCTTGGAGTCATTGTCCACAACAATGATTTCAATCTCTTCTGCAATATCTGAACTTAAAACACTGTATATACAGTTTTTTAAAAAATACCGTGCATTAAAATTGACAATGATGACTGAGATGCTTACCAAACGATCTAGATTTTTGGTAAAAATATGACATTTTATTATTTAGTCAAGACATAGCTCTATATTTGTGGATATAATGAATAAGCAATGAAATCAGCTACTGTCAGGGAAATTAAAAAAGAACTCCAGGAAAGATCTCCTAAAGAGATTTTAGAATTGTGCCTGCGATTGTCTCGATTTAAAAAAGAGAATAAAGAGTTACTAACTTATTTGCTCTTTGAAACTTCAGACGAGGCCAATTATATTGAAAGTGTAAAAGAAGAAATCGATGAGAAATTTGAAAAGGTAAATCGAAAAAGCCCTTATTTCGTCAAGAAAAGCATTCGAACTATTCTAAACCACACAAAAAAATACATACGATATTCTCAAAACAAAGAAACAGAACTGGAATTACTCATTTATTTTTGTCAAAAATTAAAGTCATTTCAACCTTCGATACATAGAAATAGAAAGGTTGAAACGATCTATTTAAGATTGATTCAGGAATGTAAAAAGAAAACGAGTCTGCTTCATGAAGACTTGCAATATGACTATTACCGGGAATTAGAAGAATTTTAATTATTAGATGCTTGTTACTTGAGAATTTATTGTTTTAATCCTTGTTGAAATGGGACTCTATTTAATATACTTCGCCCAAGCGTAACTTCGTCGGCATATTCTATTTCATCACCTACTGAAATCCCTCTGGCTATTGTGGTTAATTTTACCTCAAACTTTTGCAATTGTCTATAAATATAGAAATTGGTTGTATCACCTTCCATGGTCGAACTCAGGGCTAAAATGACTTCCTTTATTTCTCCCTGTCCAACCTTCTGAACAAGGTCATCAATTGTAAGATTATGCGGACCTATACCCTCAATGGGGGATATTTTTCCGCCAAGCACATGATAAAATCCCTTGAATTGGGAAGTATTCTCAATGGCCATGACGTCCCTTATATCCTCAACAACGCACATTACTTCAGGATCTCTTCTTGGATTTGTACAAATCTCGCACAAGGCAACATCAGATATATTATGGCATTTATTACAGAGTTTTATCTCATCCCTAAAACTTTTAAGCGCCTCAGTGAGATAATGGGTCTGGTCTTTGGGTTGTTTTAAGAGGTGCAAGACAAGTCGAAGGGCCGTTCGCCTTCCTATACCAGGCAATTGAGCCATTTCATTGACTGCGTTTTCTAAAAGTTTTGAAGAAAAATCCATGCGGCAAATGTAATGATTTTAAAAATTTACATTACCAAAACGAGCAAGCAAAAAAACAAAATTTATTAATTTGATTTCAACAAATCTCCCGCCAAAATCAATTATTTTTGTGATTCAATAATTTTATATGTCGCCATTTTTACTATTAAGTATTGTCCTGATTTACTTTGCAGTGCTAATCAGCATTACCTATTTTACGGCTAAAGACGATAGTAATGAGGTTTTCTTTAAAGCCAATAGAAATTCTCCCTGGTATGTAGTTGCTTTTGGGATGATTGGGGCCTCTCTTTCTGGTGTTACCTTTATTTCAGTACCTGGTTGGGTTGACAGTACTCAATTCAGCTATATGCAAATTGTCATTGGCTATTTTTTTGGGTATCTGGTCATCGCATATGTGCTCCTTCCCATTTATTACAGAATGAATCTTACTTCAATCTATGAATACCTCAAGGTTCGTTTCGGACCAACAAGTCATAAAACCGGTGCCTTTTTCTTTCTACTTTCCCGAATTTTAATCGCTTCATTTAGGTTATTTCTTGTCGCTTCAGTATTACAATACTTCATACTTGACACCTGGAATGTTCCGTTTGAACTTACAGTGACCCTATCAGTTTTGTTTATTTGGCTGTATACCTTCAGGGCCGGAATCAAAACAATTGTTTGGACCGACACCTTGCAAACCTTCCTCATGATAGCTGCCGTAATTTTTTCAGTTGTCATTCTTTTAGACAAACTTCCCTTTACTTTCATGGAATTTATAAATTCTGATGATTTTAATTCTTATAGCAAGACTTTTTTTAACGACAATATTAATGACCGTAAACATTGGCTCAAATCATTCTTAGGAGGTATGTTTATCGCCATAGCTATGACAGGTTTAGATCAGGATAATATGCAAAAAAACCTGACTTGTAAAGACCTTAAATCATCACAAAAAAATGTTGTGACACTCGGATTGGTGTTAATTCCGGTGAATTTTATCTTCCTTTTTTTAGGTGCACTTCTCTTCACGTATTCAAGTATTTATCAAGTGGAAATCCCAATGGTAGAAGGGAAAGTTAAAACAGATTTATTATTTCCCGAAATAGCGCTGAATCAAAATCTCGGAAATGGACTAGGGATTGTATTTATCCTGGGCTTAATCGCGGCAGCCTATTCGAGTGCAGATAGTGCCCTGACCTCTCTAACGACTTCTTTCAGTATTGATTTTATGAACATTGATTCAAAACAAAACAAGAAGAAAACTCGAAAATTGATTCACCTCCTTTTTTCTATGTTGTTGATATTGATTATTATAGCTTATAGATACCTAATTCAAGACAACGTCATCAATAGTTTGTTACAAGTTTCATCTTATACATACGGGCCTCTTTTAGGCTTATTTTCGTTCGGGATTCTTACTAAACACAAACTGAATGAAAAATGGGTTTGGCTTATAGCTATTCTAGCATTGGGTATCAGTTATTTTCTGAATTTATATTCTTCCAGCTTATTGAATGGTTATAATTTTGGCTATGAAATACTAATAGTTAATGGTTTTTTAACCTTTATTGGATTGTACCTGATTCGTATCAAAAGTAAATCAAATTAAAAATTAATGTATTTTTGAAGTATGGAAAAAGACCTGAGTGCTTATAGAAAAAGTTATGAACGTAATCCACTAATTAAGGAGGATTTACCTGAAAACCCTATAGAATTGTTTCAAAAGTGGTTTTTTGAAGCTGATGAATTTGAAAGCTTAGAAGAAACCAATGCCATGAGTGTTTCCACTATTGGGCTTGATGGTTTTCCTAAAACGCGTATTGTTCTACTTAAAAAATTTACTTGGGAAGGTTTTATCTTTTATACCAATTATAACAGTGAAAAAGGCAAGGCTATTGCGGCGAATCCAAATCTCTGCCTCAATCTATTTTGGCATGGGCTTGAAAGACAAATTATCATCAAGGGAGTAGCTGAAAAAATTGCCCCTAACTTATCAGATGGATATTTTGAATCTCGCCCTGACGGTAGTAAATTAGGAGCATGGGCCTCTGATCAAAGTCAGGAAATACAGTCGAGAGAAGATTTGGATAAAAAGTTAAAACAGCTTGAAAAAGACTATGAAAACAAAGAGATTCCAAGACCTGATTTCTGGGGTGGCTTTATTGTAAAACCTATTTCGCTTGAGTTCTGGCAAGGAAGACCCAACAGGATGCATGACAGAATTCTTTATTCGCTCCAGGATACATATGAGTGGCGGATTTCCAGACTTCAGCCTTAAATCAAATTTGTTTATTTTTTTTGTTTTATGAAAAAAAATATAAATAGAAAACAATCGTTCTCTTAATTGATTATATTTGATTACATCTTTGATCAAAATTGTGACTTGATAAAATGAAAACACTATTCATTGTGCGTCATGCCAAATCCTCATGGGAATACGAAGGCATTAAAGACATAGACAGACCTCTTAAAAAAAGAGGTATTAATGACGCCTATTTAATATCCAAGGAATTACAGAAAAAAATTCAAACACCATCGGTGTTTGTAGCTAGTTGTGCCAACAGAGCACTGCATACAGCAATGATTTTTAGCTATTCTTTTAATTATCCTTTGGCAAATTTAAAAATCAGTAAATCGCTTTATAGCTTTAGTGATGGTTATCTTATAAAAACTGTGAAAGCTTTAGACAACGGATTTGATTCAGCAATTATATTCAGTCATGACCATGGAATAAGCGATTTCGTAAACAAATTTGGCAATAAAAAAATACATCATGTTCCAACTTGCGGTGTTGTTGCCATAGAGTTTGACACCAAGCATTGGAAAAACATAAAAGACGGTAAAACCTTATTCACAGAATTCCCAAAATACTATAAATAATTTCGTGAAGGTCTCGTAGCTGAGGGTTTCACGTCTCAGCCCCTCACCCCAAATCACCTTACTTTCTTAAAGTGAAATGGCTCCTTTAAAGCAGATATTACTGCCTTGTCTCTTTTATAAACGTCTTTCATAAACATCAGATTATTGCTTTGGTCTACAGCTGCCGTCAAATATATCAGATAGATATTAATGGGTTTAGGTAATGTTATTGTAGTTGTTTTCCCAGACTTTAATATCTCATTAATCTTGTCCATATTCCAGACTTCAGGCTCATCCATCAGACTCATCATCAAACCCCATTTGTCTTCCGTTCTAATGCAACCATGGCTAAAGGCTCTGTCTTGTTGGTTGAACAATCCTCTTGACGGAGTGTCATGAAGATATACGGCATACTTATTTGGGAACATGAATTTAACTTCTCCAAGTGCATTCCAAGGACCCGCCTTTTGTCTAATAATAAAAGGGAAATTTCCTCTTGAATACTGACTCCAATCAATCGAAGAAGCGTCCAATAAATTCCCATTTCTATCCATGACTTCCATATGCTTGGCCTCCAGGTAACCAGGATCCTTCTTTAATCTGGGTAAGGTCTCATGAGTAGAAATCGAATAGGGTAAAGTCCAAGTAGGATTCATCACTATATATTTCATTACTCCTTTAAAAACTGGAGACTCTTTATGATATTTTCCAACAATAACCCTTGAATCAAATACTTCTTTTCTATTTGTTAAACGTTTAACATGAAAACCAGCAATATTAACCAAGAGAAAATCTTCATCAGGATTATGAAAGATCCATCGAGTTCTTTCTAAATTCAAGATGATAACATCTATCCTATCTTCAATAGGAACTCTCATTTGCTGAACCGTTTCTTTACCAATAACACCATCACTTATAAGTTTATGTCTGACTTGGAATTTTTTAATCGCAACTTCTACTACGGTATCAAATAGCTTATCATTCTCAACAGGATACTTCTTCAGATCTCCCACCGCGTTTAAATAATTTCTTATCTCAACAACTCTTGCTGCCGTATCACCAGGCTTTAAAGTTTCTCCTTCACTAACCTCTGGCCATCCACCTTCTTTTGCCTCAGCCCTCAATTTCTTAAGTTGAAACTTCATTAGATTATACATATAGTGGTTTGGTTTAAAACCTTCTAAAACCACTTTAATTTTTTTGTTATAAAGCGTTGCTGTTAAAAGGCTATCCACATTTGAAGGTCCTTCATTCCCTTCAACATCCCAAGTCTTTCTTAAATCTGACTGCTCTAGTTTTCCTTCCAAAAGATGGGATGCATAAAGAATCAAGGCATCCGTCATTAACAAGTCTAAATCAGCCTTTTCTTCATGACTTAATTTGCCCTTTTTCGATTTTTTAATCAAATCCTTTATCATTTTAAGATGATAATCCTCTGGGCTTAATCCTTCATCAAAAGAAGATTCTAAACTCTCAACCAAGTCCTTTTTATTCTTAGAATTGGTCCAGGCTAATTCAAAATCTCTATTCGAATAAAATCGAGGTAACTCTATTTGAGAAAATAACTCGATATCATTTACAACAACTGCACCTTGCCCTTCCTCTGATAAGACCTTTCCTTCAAGAACTTCTTCCACACTCTTGTCCTGACCATAAATAGATGCAATTGGAATTAGAAACAATACTAAAAGTGCTAGTAAATTAGATTTGGTCATGATTATCAAGGTTGAATGAAAAACAAAAATATTCAATAATACTTAAATACCCTCATGTTCTTTCTCATATGTTATGTTTTACTTTCCAGCTAACTAGTAGGCCTTGTTTTTACAATTATTCGTTCAAGCTAAAAATAATTTCTATATTAGTTGGCCTTATCAAACCAGATTTAAAATGCCTGAAAGAGATCTTAAAAAGTATTGGAGGACTAACCTAAAATATTTGGGAATCCTACTGTTAATATGGTTTTTCGTATCCTATGTTATGGGAATCATCCTCGTTGACCAATTAAATACTATAAAAATTGGTGGTTTTAAACTTGGCTTCTGGTTTGCGCAACAGGGATCCATTTATTTCTTTGTTCTCATTATCCTGATTTATATTAGACTCATGAATAAACTCGATAAAAAATACGGCGTTAACGAATAGATTATGACATTACAAATTTGGACCTGGCTCCTAATCGCTATCACTTTCTCAATTTACATTGGAATCGCCATTTGGACTCGAGCTTCATCAACAAAGGATTTTTACGTGGCAGGTGGTGGAGTTTCCCCATTAGCCAACGGCCTGGCAACTGCGGCTGATTGGATGTCGGCTGCCTCTTTTATATCAATGGCAGGATTGATTTCGTTTAGTGGCTACGATGCTTCAGTCTACCTCATGGGTTGGACCGGGGGATATGTTTTACTTGCTTTACTTCTCGCTCCTTATTTACGTAAATTCGGGAAATTCACTGTTCCAGATTTTATCGGAGATCGCTATTATTCAAATGTAGCAAGGTCTGTAGCTGTATTTTGTGCCTTAATTGTTTCCTTTACTTATGTAGCGGGACAAATGCGAGGGGTAGGCCTTGTTTTTTCAAGATTTCTTGAAGTTGATATTACTACCGGCGTCTTAATAGGAATGATTATCGTTTTGTTCTATGCCGTTCTTGGAGGGATGAAAGGTATTACCTACACACAAGTTGCCCAGTATTGCGTGCTTATATTTGCATTTATGGTGCCTGCCATATTTATTTCTATACAAATGACAGGGATTGCCATCCCACAAATTGGTTTTGGAAGTACAGGAACAGATGGTCTCTATTTACTCGATAAATTAGATGGATTGCATCGAGATCTGGGTTTTCACGAATATACTTCGGGCTCAAAATCTAAATTGGATGTCTTTTTTATTACCGCAGCCCTAATGGTGGGAACTGCCGGATTACCTCACGTTATCGTGCGATTCTTTACAGTGAAAAAAGTAAGTGACGCCCGAAAATCGGCTGGTTGGGCCCTGTTTTTCATAGCAATACTTTATACAACAGCTCCTGCTATCGCTGTATTCGCCAGAACAAATCTTATTGAAACTGTTTCTAATAAACCATATAAAGATTTACCTTCTTGGGTGGCCAACTGGGAAAAGACTGGCCTCATGAAATTTGTTGACAAAAATGGGGATGGAAACGTTCAATACGTTGCAGACCCAATGATCAACGAGCTAATTGTAGATAAAGACATCATAGTTCTAGCCAATCCGGAAATCGCTAATTTACCAAACTGGGTCATCGCATTAGTTGCTGCAGGGGGCTTGGCTGCCGCCTTATCCACTGCTGCGGGCTTATTATTGGTGATTTCTGCTTCAGTATCTCATGACCTTATTAAAAAAATGATCAACCCAAATATTTCTGAAAAAGGAGAATTAATAGCCGCAAGAATATCTGCAATAGTTGCCGTTATAATTGCAGGCTATTTTGGAATAAACCCTCCTGATTTTGTAGCCGCTACAGTTGCCTTGGCCTTTGGCTTAGCCGCAGCTTCATTTTTTCCTGCTATTATTTTGGGGATTTTTGTAAAAAGAATGAATAAAGAAGGGGCCGTTGCCGGTATGGTTGTTGGTATGATTTGCATGTTATACTATATGATGAAATTTAAATTTGATTGGTTCGGCGGAGGAACTCAAGACGACTGGTGGTTTGGTATTTCCCCAGAAGGATTTGGAACTGTAGCCATGATAATCAACTTCATTGTATCTTTGACAGTTGCCTCTGTGACTCCAAAACCTCCTTTTGAAATTCAAGAATTGGTTGAAAACATCAGAATTCCGGCAGGTTCAGGTAAACCGCAGGATCATTGATCAGTTTTTTCAGTCGTTCGTCGATTTTTTTTCATAAATTTTATCATTAATTTTATATTGCTCCTAATTGGATCACAGCCTGATAATAAATAACACTCAAATCATGTAGCCTGAGATTGAGAAACTTAAAAAATAATTTATGAAATCCCTACAAATCAACACTTTTAAAGAATATAAAGAAAAGTATGAGCAAAGTGTCAATGATCCTGAGGCCTTTTGGGCTGAAGTAGCCGAACATTTTCAATGGAAGCAAAAATGGGACAAGGTTTTGGATTGGGATTTTTCTAAACCAGAAATAAAATGGTTTGAGGGTGCAAAATTAAATATTACTGAAAATTGTCTTGATCGGCATTTGGAAACCATTGGCAATAAGACCGCCATAATTTGGGAGCCCAATGATCCTGATGAAGAGTCTAGATATATTAGCTATCGCCAACTTTATGTAAAAGTTTCACGCTTTGCAAACGTGCTCAAAAACAATGGGATAAAAAAAGGTGATCGTGTATGTTTATATATGCCAATGATCCCTGAATTGGCCATAGCAATGCTTGCTTGCGCCAGAATTGGTGCCGTGCACTCAATTGTTTTTGCGGGCTTTTCTTCTTCGGCTTTATCAAGCAGAATTAATGATTCTAAATGCAAAATGCTCATCACAGCAAATGAAGTTTACAGAGGGACCAAGCCCATCAATTTGAAAAAAGTATGTGATCAGGCCCTAATAGACGCTCCTTCCGTAGAAAATGTTATTGTTTATAGAAGGACTGTGGAACCTACAGAGATGACTCCTGGGAGAGACAAATTCTGGTTTGATGAACTGCAAAAAGTAGATAGTTCATGTGAGGCTGAAGAAATGGATGCTGAAGACTTATTATTTATATTATATACTTCTGGATCTACAGGAAAACCTAAAGGCATGGTACATACAACCGGAGGCTATATGGTAGGGTCCACCTATACCTTTGAAAACGTGTTCCAATGCAAAAAGGATGATGTTTATTGGTGTACAGCTGATATTGGTTGGATTACAGGACATTCATACATTATATATGGCCCCTTATGCGCAGGAGCTACTACAGTCATGTTTGAAGGTGTTCCTTCTTTCCCTGATTATGGAAGATTTTGGGAGATTGTTGACAAACTGAATGTGACTCATTTTTACACAGCCCCAACAGCAATTAGGGCTTTGGCCAAACACCCTTTAAGCCTTGTTGAAAAGCATGATCTGTCAAGCTTAAAAGTATTGGGTTCAGTTGGAGAGCCAATTAATGAGGAGGCATGGCACTGGTATAATGACAATATCGGAAAAAACAACTGCCCTATAGTTGATACTTGGTGGCAAACAGAAACTGGAGCTATGATGATCTCACCCATTGCAGGAATCACTCCTACAAGACCGACTTTTGCTACGCTTCCATTACCTGGGGTTCAACCCGTATTGATGGACGAACACGGTAATGAGGTGATTCAAAAAGGCATGGAACCCTCAGAAGGCAGATTGGCTATGAAAGCACCTTGGCCTTCAATTGCAAGAACTATTTACGGTGATCATAAAAGATATAAAGACACTTACTTTTCGACCTATAAAAACATGTACTTTACTGGTGATGGAGCTTATCGCGATGCTAGTGGTAACTTTAGAATTACTGGTAGAGTTGATGATGTAGTGATCGTGTCAGGCCATAATTTAGGGACCGCTCCTATTGAAAATGCTATTGATGAGCATGCCGATATTGTTGAATGTGCTGTAGTAGGATTCCCTCATGATGTAAAGGGTAATGCGCTTTATGCCTATGTTACTAAATATGATGAATGCACAACTCCAGATGAAGATCTAAGGGTCGAAATCAATAAGCTAATCGCGAGCACTATTGGGGCCATTGCTAAATTGGATAAAGTGCAATTTGTATCAGGCCTACCAAAAACAAGATCTGGAAAAATCATGCGTAGAATCCTTAGAAAAATTGCATCTAATGAGGCTGATAACCTTGGAGATATTTCTACACTTTTAAACCCTGAGGTGGTTGAAGAAATCAAAGCAGGAGTGCTTTGATAGTGGTCAAATAATCAGTCATTGAGAACTCAAAAAATGTAGGATTCATCCCTTTCATTGCTATTTGCTTATGCAAACTAATCCATGCATAAACGGATAGGCATAAGATGATTAGCTGTGGTGTGATGAAAACAGAATTTAGCTCTTACATTATTAACTCCGAAACAAGCACTGTTGAAAACCCTTTATTATTGACGGATAAGTTTTATGAGTTTATACAATTGTTTTATGTAACTTAGGTCACATTAAATCCAAACCATGCCCATAAAAAGTTACCTAGCCCGACCTCATGATGGCAAATTCAGTGAACTTCTTAATGAATTATCTTCTTTAAATGGCTGTGATATTATTCCGTCTACCAATCAGGATATAGCCGTTCTGGTAACCGATACTCACAACGAAATTGAAGACCACAAACTCCTTTCGCAGATAAATGCCATTGGTAGTCTAAAAATGCTTTCAATGGTTTCAGGATTTGATGCAGATTCTTAATAATTATATCATATTATGATTAAAAAAGTTACAAGCAGGAGAGAGTTTTTAAAAAAGATGGCCGCAGCTTCCGCGATGACTGCAGCCGCCTCATTTTTTCCAGGAATAGTATTCGCAGAAGAGCAAATCACCAACGCTGAATCATTTGGTGAGCTTACTTGGAACAAAGCACCTTGCAGATTTTGTGGGGTTGGTTGTGGTGTATTAATTGGTATGGAAAACAATAAAGCCGTAGCGGTTAAAGGTGATCCAAAATCTTCAGTAAATAAAGGCCTTTGTTGTGTTAAAGGATATCACCAAACGATATGTATGTACGCAGAAGATAGGTTGACCAAGCCTCTTGTCAAGAAAAATGGAACTTATGTAGAAACCTCCATGGAAGAAGCTCTTGATCTAGTTGCTTCAAAAATGAAAGAAACAATTGAACTGCATGGTAAGGATTCCGTAGCGATGTATACCTCAGGTCAATCCACCATTCCTGAAGGCTATGTAGCTTCAAAATTTATGAAAGGGGCTATTGGCACTAATAATTTAGACTGTAATGCAAGATTGTGCATGGCCAGTGCAGTAACAGGATTTCTTACGTCATTTGGAGCAGATGAACCTATGGGCTGCTACGATGATATTGATGAAGCCGATGTTTTTATCACCTGGGGAAATAATATGGCCGAAATGCATCCAGTGCTATTCTCAAGAATGTTGGATCAACAATTAAAAAGAGGGGCTACAATCATAGATTTTGCTACTAGAACCACCAGATCCAGTACAGCTTCAGATAGGTCTATCTTATTTCATCCACAAACCGATCTTGCCGTGGCCAATGCCATTGCTTATGAAATTATCAACAATGGCTGGGTTAACAAAAAATTCGTTGAAGATTATTGCAACTTTAACAAAGGACTTACCAACATAGGATATGGAACTGAAGACAAATTCAATTTCACTGACAAACCAGAAAAAATTGATTTTGAAGCCTATAAAGAATTTTTAAAAGATTATACACCAGAAAAAATTTCAGGAATGTCTGGTGTTTCAGTTAAGGATATTAAATTCTTAGCGAATCTGTATGGAGATCCAAATAAAAAGGTTGTGTCTTATTGGTGTATGGGAGTTAATCAACACACACGTGGCACATGGATGAATAACCTCATTTATAATATTCATCTACTCACTGGGAAAATTTCCCAGCCAGGTAATGGACCATTTTCGCTTACGGGCCAACCTAGTGCATGTGGCACCGCAAGGGAAGTTGGAACGTTTACACACAAACTGCCAAAAGGGGTAGTTACTAATCAAAAAAATAGAGAATTTGCAGCTAAAATCTGGAAAGTTCCGGTTGATAGGATTCCTTCCAAACCAACATATCATGCAACTGAAATGTTCAGAGCTCTTGACAGAGGAGATATCAAGTTTATTTGGACACAAGTTACAAATCCATTGGTCTCGTTACCAAACGTTGGAAGGTATAAAAAAGGAGCTGAAAAAGAAGACCGTTTTATAGTGGTTTCAGATGTCTTTCCTACGCCAACTTCAGATGTTGCCGATGTTATTCTTCCAGCTGCCTGGCACATTGAAAAGAGTGGGATGTTTGGAAATTCTGAAAGAAGAACGCAACATTGGGATAAAATGGTTGACCCTCCGGGTGAAGCAATGCCTGATGCCTGGCAAACAATTGAGGTGGCCAGAAGAATGGGGTTCGAAGATCTTTTTCCTTACTCTGAAGAAAATCATGCAGAGGAAATCTTTAATGAATACAGACAATTCCACGAAGGAAAAAAGCATGGGATGGCACCTTTAGAGGTGTTAAAAGAAAAATCTGGTGTAATATGGCCTTTTGTTGATGGCAAAGAAACAAAATGGAGATACAATGCCACGTATGACCCAGCCTGTGAAAATGGGAAACAATTTGAATTTTATGGTAAACCTGATGGTCGTGCAGTGATATGGCAAAGACCATATGAACCAGCTGCCGAATCACCTGATAATGAATATCCTTTCTGGCTGAATACCGGAAGGGTCATAGAACATTGGCATACAGGTTCAATGACCAGAAGAATTCCGGTATTGCATCAAGCAATGCCTAATGCTTATGTAGAATTACATCCTGACGACGCCGCGGCCTATGGAATTAGTAATGGAGAAAAAGTAAAGGTCATCTCAAGAAGAGGTGTTACAATTCTTCCAGCCTCCATAAATGAAAGAGGGCTACCGACAAAGGGGCAAGTTTTTGTTCCATTTTTCGATGAAAACATGATGATCAATGATACAACTTTAGATGCGTTTTGCCCAATATCTAAGGAACCTGATTATAAAAAATGTGCAGTTAAAATTGAAAAAGTCTAAGCGGATAATATCATGAAAAGATTGTTCATCATATTTTTATTCATTTTACTCTTAGGGGCAACCATAGGAGTTTGGAGCTATAGTTATTTTGAATCTCATGAAGAAGCAACTATTGAGACAAGCAGAATTAGAGAATCATCATCTATTCCTTCAGAATCGGGGATGTTTGAGAGGTCACGATTTGCTATGGAATATGCTATAATGCCTCTTGATCAGGATTATCAAAGAAATTTAAAAAGTTATTATGACAATCGGGCGTTTTATGGAGCACCCCCAACCATTCCACATCCTGTTGAAGAAGCTGGGATAGGTTCAAAAGCATGTCTCAAGTGTCATGAGAACGGAGGCTTTGTTGATAAATTTCAGGCCTATACACCAGTAAGCCCGCATCCGGATAAATCGAATTGTGTCCAGTGTCATGTACAAGTCAAGTCTAAATCATTTTTTGTTCCATCAACTTGGGTAAGGAACAAGCCGCCAACAATTGGCAATCAGGCACTTCAGGGAAGTCCACCCATTGTTCCTCATTCCTTGCAATTAAGAGAGAATTGTCTGTCATGTCATGCAGGCCCTAGTGCCGTAAAAGAGATCCGAACAACGCATCCTGAAAGAATAAATTGCAGGCAATGCCATGTCATTAATGAGAAAAAAACAAAAGACATTGGAACGTTTAAAAGAGAAATAAAATAATGCATATGCTTAGTAGTTCGCGTTTTAAAATATTGGCTATTTCCATATTGATTCTTGCTTCATCATGCAAAGGCAAGAAAAAAGAATACCACAATTTGGTTGAAAAAATTGAAGCAAAAAGCGTTCAATATGTAAGAGATAGCATTCAAAATAGTGAAAAATTTAACATGAATGAATTGGTCGAAATCGATGAAAATGATATCCATTTTTACATAAAAAAACGCAAACCAAACATCCAATCATATGCCTGTAGCGAATGTCATAGCAAACCCGTTGCTCAGTTGCATAAAGAGGGACTTGGAAAAAAAGCACATTGGGACATAACTATTAATCATGCTGACACCAAAACCATGGCTTGCCTATCATGCCATAATAGTGAAAACATGAACAATCTACAGAGCATTACCGGCGAGCCCATTGATTTTGATTATAGTTATAAACTCTGTAGCCAATGCCATCATAATGAAGTAAAAGATTGGGTTGGAGGTGCTCATGGAAAAAACATCAGCGGGTGGAAAAGTGAAAGAGTATCAAAATTATGTGTTGAGTGTCATAATCCACATCAACCACAAATTGCCAAAAGATGGCCCTCAAGGTATAATTCTACTATGGTAGAAGAACGCAAATAAACAGGTTTAAAAAGTATGATAAACAAAGACATAAAAAAGTGGTTTACATTAGACCTAGGTCAAAAGAGCGAGAAAAAATGCGGTTGTTCCGGAGAATCTTGTGATAGTTCAGAGTCAAAACCAAAAGATGGTATCGATCAGGTGTTTGATGTTAACATGAGCAGAAGACAGGCTTTTAGAAAACTTACTGCCGGTCTTTTAATAGGTGCAGGTGCTGCCAATGCCTCATGCTCTGTTGCAGCAGATGACACCCATAAAGAAAAATCTGAAATTGAATGGGAAGAGTATTTTAAGGGCAATTACAAATTAATGTCAGAAGGTGAAAAAGATAACACTGTTGACAGACTCGTCAGGTCGTATGAATTGCGAACTGGTAAAAAAATAGATATTTCTTCAAAAGACGCGGATCCTGACGTTTTATTTGGATACGCGTTTAATATCTCAAAATGTCAGGGATATATGGATTGCGTCAATGCCTGTGTCAAAGAGAATAATCAAGATAGGGATTCAGAAATGCAATATATACGCATCCATGAAATGAAAGATGGTCAAGGCCTTAATTTTGGCGAAGCCGATGACACTTACTATCATGAAGTTCCTGCTGCGGGTCATTTTTATATGGGGACACAATGTTACCACTGTGACAACCCGCCGTGCATAGAAGTATGCCCGGTTGAAGCGACATGGAGAGAGGAAGACGGATTGGTTGTTATTGATTACGACTGGTGCATTGGATGTCGTTATTGTATGGCAGCTTGCCCATATGATGGAAGAAGATTCAATTGGAGCACACCAGAAGTTCCGGAAGAGGAAGTGAATAAAAATCAGCACTATTTAGGAAATAGATTAAGAAAAAAAGGCGTTATGGAAAAATGCACTTTTTGCATTCAGCGCACTAGAAATGGTGACAACCCAGCTTGTGTAGATGCGTGCCCTACAGGGGCCCGAGTATTTGGAAATCTATTAGATCCGGAAAGTGAAATCAGATGGGTTTTGGCAAATAAGAAAGTATTTAGACTTAAAGAAGATCTAGGCACTGAACCTAAGTTTTGGTATTATATGGATTAATTTTTGGAATAGAAAAGCATGAAGGTATTTAGGAAATTAGTAAAAGATAGCATAGTTTACTTAACGCACGGAGGCATTTATTACCATATTTGGATGGCGGTTCTTACGGCGCTGATGCTTGTAGGTATGTATTGCTATTTTTTACAATTGGAACATGGCCTGAGTGTTACTGGAATGAATGATCGTGTTAGTTGGGGCCTATACATTTCGAATTTTACTTTTTTAGTAGGAGTTGCCGCTGCTGCCGTGATGCTGGTACTTCCAACTTATATTTTACACGATATTGATTTTAAGCAAGCTGTACTCATCGGAGAAGGAATGGCAGTTGCTGCGCTTTGCATGTGTCTTGCTTTTGTTGTGGCTGACATGGGAGGTCCGGCCCGACTTTGGCATATCATTCCGTTTATCGGTGTTTTCAATTTTCCCAATTCTATGCTTACCTGGGACGTTCTCGTATTGAATGGATATTTATTTATAAACCTTTCCATTCCTTTTTATATATTATTTCAACGATATCAAGGTAAAACACCTAATCCTAAAATATATATTCCCGGTGTTATTATTTCCGTTTTTTGGGCTTTTGCTATTCATCTGGTTACGGCTTTTCTTTACCAAGGCTTACAGGCAAGACCCTTCTGGAATAATGCGCTGTTAGGTCCAAAATTTTTGGCTTCTGCCTTTGCGGCAGGCCCCTCATTAATTATAATTGCACTTGCCGTTATTAGAAAATTTACAGATTTCAATATAGAGGATAAAACAATTAAAAAGATTGCAATGGTTGTTACAGTGGCAGCCCAGATAAATCTAATCATGCTAATTTCTGAATTGTTCAAAGAATTCTATGCGCCAACTCACCATAGTGAAAGTGCTTATTATTTATACTTTGGACTGCAAGGAAAATCAAAACTTGTTCCTTGGATTTGGACTGCGATTTCAATGAATGTTATTGCAACTGTTACACTCACCTTTCATAAATTAAGAAATAATCTAACAATATTATACATAGCTTGTGGCCTCTTGTTTTTGGCAATTTGGATAGAAAAAGGTTTTGGTCTCATAGTTCCTGGATTTATTCCCGGTCCTTGGGGGAAAATAGCTGAGTACTTCCCTACCCTGGTTGAAGTTGGTGTAACTATCGGAATATGGGCCATGGGAGCCTTTATCTTTTCTATTCTAGCTAGAACCGGCATCGCTATTGAAATGGGAAAATTAACGTATAAAAAGAAGCAATAGAAACCATTGATGCTATTATATCATTTTATAAAAATCAAGACAGGTTAATCATGAGGAAAATCATCGAATTCTTTTATCTTTACATGATATTGAAAATCAATAATTAATCATTAATTCATGATTTCTAAAAAAACCAAATATGGTTTAAAAGCCTTGACTTACATCGCTCGAAATGACGATCGAATGATTCCTATAGCTCAAATTGCTGAAAATGAAAACATTCCACATAAGTTTTTAGAAAGCATTTTATTACTTTTAAAAAAATCTGGTTTTTTGGGTTCGAAAAAAGGTAAAGGTGGTGGTTACTACCTTTTAAAGAAAGCTCCTGAGATTTACATGACTGATGTTATGAGAATTCTTGAAGGCCCTATTGCCCCTGTTGCATGCGTGAGTTTGAATTACTACGAAAAATGCGATGATTGCGACGATGAAACTACCTGCAGTCTTAATAAACTAATGATTCAGGTAAGAGATGCAAACCTTCATGTATTCAGAAATACTACCCTAGAAGATCTAAAATAATCCAATTTTAACATGTCAAAAGTTGCAACTGTCAATTATTTATTTACATTTGCACACTTATCCTAGTAACCCGATAGGCTTTAAATGTTAAAGATTGTTAAAATATGTTAGTCGACAGAATCTATTCGTCAAAACAAGCAGAGAATGATTCTCATAGCAAAAGTGTTGTTAAGGCAATTAGTTGGAGAATTATTGGAACTATCGATACGGTTCTTATTTCTTGGTTGATCACAGGAACACTTTCTGTAGCACTATCAATAGGGTCTATAGAAATATTTTCAAAATTTTTTCTCTACTACGGACACGAGAGATTATGGAATTTAATAAAATGGAAGTGAAATGAAAAATAATGCATTACAATTGGATTTGGCCAAAGCCAATAAGTTTTTAAAAGAATTAGAACCCAATGAAATCATTGAATGGGCTATGAATTTTTCGAAAAGTCCTATGTTGACTACTAACTTCGGCCCTTATTCAGCTAGTCTTATTCATGCTGTAAATAAGGTGAATAAAGATATTAATGTGATTTGGTGTGATACAGGACATAACACTTCTCAGACCTATTCTTATGCCCATCATCTGATTGACAGATTTTCTTTAAACATGCATATTTATAAGCCAAAACTAAGTTCTGTATATCAAGACAATAATCATGGGATACCTTTTATAGATACACCTGAGCATAAGATATTCACCGAGGAAGTAAAGCTGGAACCATTCAGAAGAGCTTTACAAGAGCATCAACCCGATGTCTGGTTTACAAATTTGAGAGCAGATCAAAATGAACACCGAAGTACTTTAGATATTTTACACATCAGTAAAGATGGAATTTTAAAAATAAGTCCGTTTTTCTATTATTCTGAATTTGATTTAGAACTATACCTTCAGGAGTATGGACTTCCAAATGAAAAAAGGTATTACGACCCTACCAAGGTATTGGCTAAAAGAGAATGTGGATTACACCTATAATATAACTAATCAAAAAGAATCAAATGTTAAGCTTCAGAACTGAAATTGAGAACCCACTAGTTCAAAAGGATATTATTGAATTGGATAGGAAAATCCAACTATATCAAAATGGTAAAATTGATGAAGATGGATTCAGATCACTTAGACTGGCACGTGGTATTTATGGCCAAAGGCAGGAAGGTGTTCAAATGATCAGAATTAAACTTCCTTTCGGAAGACTTAGCTCAGAACAATTACACAGAATCGCCGATGTATCAGACGAATATTCTACAGGTAGATTACACATCACGACCCGACAAGATATTCAGATTCATTATGTGAGCCTTGACCGAACACCAGAACTATGGGCCGAACTAGAGAAAAGTGACATTACTTTAAGGGAAGCCTGTGGGAATGCTGTTAGAAATATTACTGCATCTGAAACTGCTGGGATAGACCCTGAAGAGCCATTTGATGTAACGCCTTATGCGGACGCTGTTTTTAAATTCTTTTTAAGAAATCCTATATGCCAGGAATTAGGAAGGAAATTTAAAATATCATTTTCTTCAAGTGACAAAGATACTGCCTTAAGCTTTATCCATGACCTAGGTTTTATAGCCAAGACACGTAAGGTCAATGGTAAAGAAGTCAGGGGTTTTAAAGTTATGATCGCTGGTGGCCTTGGAGCTCAACCAAGACAGGCAGATGCTGTATTTGACTTTCTTGAGACCGACAAGATCATTCCTTTTATTGAGAGTACCTTAAGAATATTTGATCGATATGGAGAGAGAAACAGAAGAGCGAAAGCCAGACTAAAACATTTAATATTGAATATTGGTTTGGAAAAATTTCTTCAATATGTTGAGGAGGAAAATAAAGCATTATCCAACCATAGTGTGACTATTCCTGTTAATAACAACGAAAACATTAATAAAAACCGAGAAATAGAAGTTCCTCAAGTATCAATTAAAGATGCACTCGCCTTTGATGCCTGGAAACAAAGTAATGTTTTTGAACAAAAACAATTGGGATTATTTGCCATTGGAATCAAGGTTAGGTTAGGGGATTTCTATACAGACAAAGCTAGAATTTTGGCCGATCTTATCAAGGAATATGCAGAAGACGAACTTAGACTTACTATCAGTCAAGGAATTCTTATCAGAAATATAAAAGAAGCCCTTTTGCCTTTTTTCTTTGAAAAACTGAGTGAACTTGGATTTGCTGATATTGGATATGACAGTGCTTTAGATGTGACTTCATGTCCGGGTACAGATACTTGTAATCTTGGAATTGCAAGTAGTACAGGTCTGGCTAGGGAGTTAGAAAAAACTTTAGCGGAAGAATTTCCAACGTATGTAAATAATAAAGATATATCCATAAAGTTAAGTGGTTGTATGAATGCATGTGGGCAGCATAGTATTGCTCAAATAGGATTCTATGGCATGTCAATGAAAAAAGGTAATCTTGTTATTCCAGCTTTTCAGGTATTACTTGGTGGTGGATCCTTGGGTGACGGGAATGGACGGTTTTCAGATAAAATTATTAAAATACCTAGTAAAAAAGGCCCTGAAGCTTTAAGGCTATTAATTTGTGATTATGAAGATAACAAATTAAACGAACAGACTTTTAATGATTATTATCTTCTCAATGGAAAAGATCATTTCTACCAATTATTAAAGCCTCTTGCTGACATTTCAGAAGTGACTAAAGACATTTTTATTGACTGGGGTCATAGTGAAAAATATATAAAAGCCATCGGTGTTGGAGAATGTGCAGGTGTGGTTATTGACTTGGTGAGTACCTTATTATTTGAGACTGAAGAAAAGCTAGAAAATGCAAGACTTAGTCTTGAGGCAAGTAAATGGTCAGATAGCATCTATCAAAGCTATACCGGTATTATTAATACTGCTAAAGCAGTTTTAATTGGTGAAAATATAAAAACCAATACTCAAGCCGGTATTGTTAAAGATTTCGATCAGTATTTTATCAGCAGTGGTTTGATTCATATGGAAGGAACCTTGTCTGATCTTGTTTATGAAATTAAGAATTCTGTAGCATCTAATGAATTCGCGCAATATTATTTAGAGAAAGCAAACAAGTTTTATCAACTAATAGATGCCTTAAGAACAAATACCTTGAAAAATGAATCCTAAAGCAAAACTCACCCTTGTGGGAGCCGGTCCTGGAGACCCTGAATTAATCACTTTAAAAGGAATTAAAGCCTTGGAGTCGGCAGACGTAATATTATATGACGCATTGGTTAATCCCTTATTATTAGAACATGCACCAGAGGCAAAAAAAATATTTGTTGGAAAGAGAAAAGGATTTCATCGATTTTCTCAGGATGAAATCAATAATTTGATCGTTGAACAAGCTTTTTTAAATGGTCATGTCATAAGACTAAAAGGTGGTGATCCTTTTGTTTTTGGAAGAGGTTCAGAAGAAATAGATTATGCAGAAAACTTTGGTTTACACACCGATATAATACCTGGTATTTCATCCAGTATAGCAGTTCCCTCGAGTATTGGCATTCCACTTACCAAAAGAGGTGTATCAGAAAGTTTTTGGGTGATTACGGGTTGCAATTCAGACAGACAATTAAGTTTGGACGTTGCTTTGGCAGCCCAGTCTTCTGCAACAGTCGTG
>RCND010000242.1_pt1 | contig 31236 bp, 31 predicted proteins | sample 2041351 | NCBI WGS metagenome assembly RCND01 (sample SAMN09708230, study PRJNA481090) | Marine sediment metagenome, whole genome shotgun sequencing project. | biome: marine sediment; feature: ocean; material: sediment; isolation source: Sewage treatment plant 12B marine sediment (STP12B) ... | reverse complement strand
TTTTCGATTTATTCGTGACCCCGACAGGATTCAAACCTGTAACCCTCAGAGCCGAAATCTGATGCGCTATTCAATTGCGCCACGGGGCCCAGTCATTCCTGCGAAAGCAGGAATCACTTAATATAATTCTAATCTTTATGTCAATAATTCCTTCACTACTGAAGAAATTGCCTTGCCATCTGCCTTACCAGCTAATTGTTTAGAAGCCATACCCATCACTTTGCCCATATCTTTCATTGAATTTGCACCGGTTTGAGCAATAATAGCTTCAATCGCTGTTTTTAATGCTGCTTCTTCCATCTGGGCAGGAAGAAATTGTTCCAAAATCTTGGCTTGTGCGATTTCAGGATCAGCAAGATCCATTCTGTTTTGCTCTTGAAAAATAGTTGCACTGTCTTTTCTTTGCTTTACCAGTTTCTGTACAATTTTAATTTCATCCTCTTCGCTTAACTCAACATTCCCTCCACTGGTATTAGCCAATAGAAAAGCTGATTTCAATGCTCTCAATGATTCAAGGGCTACTCTGTCTTTTGACTTCATCGCCACTTTCATTTGCTCCATTACCTGACTTTGTACACTCATAATTCAAAAAATTTAGGGCAACAAATATACTAAAAACATTCAGGCTATTTTCCTTGAATTCACGAATTATTTTCCCGTTCCAAGTCCTTAAGTACTTCATATACTTTATGACTTTCGAATCCCTTTCTCAGCAAGAAATCCGCTACCTTTTTTCTCTTCTTATATACATCAGGCTCATCTACACTTAAAAATCGTTTTCGGCTGACTTCCCAAAATGTTTTCTCATATTCCTCCTGTAATATTTCACTCAAACCCGCCTTTATATTATACGCTGAAATGTCCCTTTGCTTCAATTCTCGTTCTATGCGTTGACGCCCCCATTCTTTGATGCGAAATTTACCTCTGGCAAAGCTCCTGGAAAATCTTTCTTCATTTAAAAAGTCATGTTCCATTAAATGTAAAAAGATAAGCTCCCGCGCCTCGATGATCATTCCCATCTGGTACAACTTTCTTTCTATCTCTTGATGACATCTATCCTGATAGGCACAATATCTTTCCAGTGACCTTTTGGCTTCTTCTACAGTATATGTTAACTTTTTTTCTCGCATGTAATTAAATAATAGTATTCCAAAAGTACTCGCATCAGGTAATTTTTCCAAAACTAATCTGCATTATCATGTTGAAGCACTATTTATGTCTGTATTTGCTGTTGTATCTTATTCAGACCTTCGCCCAAAATACTCTGATTGCCAAACAAGGGTTTGAAGAATCGGGAGATACCTGGCCCATTGAAATGATCTCAACGCCACCCTGCACAGAACTGGATGACACCTGGAACTACCACACTGCTCTTGGAGACATTCTACCAATCGAAGGAAACTATTTTTGGGGCATACAAGACCTCAATGGAAATTGTGGCTCATCGGGCTTTGAATATATTGAATTCACTTCATTTAACATTGCTGACTACAGAAATGTCGTTCTTTCTTTTGAGGTCCAGGTCAAAGGTTATGATAATGGAGATGATATGAAATACCAATTATGGCTGGATGGGGTGATACAGCCTGAAGTGCTCTTTATAGATGGAGCAAATGACTTTACTCATGAAGATTGGATCCCTATTCAAATTGAAATACCGAATGCCATTTCACTTGTTAAGCTGCGAATCAGTATCAAACAAAACGGTTCCGACATCGCCGGGATTGATCATGTTCAACTCGAAGGTGACCCCATCAATCCTTGCTCCGAGTTAATGATTTCTGAATATCTTGAAGGCAGCTCATCAACAAGCTACAGAAACAATTATATTGAGTTGTATAATCCCAGTGATAGAAGTATTGATTTAAATGCATACCAACTCGTAAAATACACTGGTAAGCGTATTGAATCATCCGCAAAATTACAGTTATCCGGAACTCTTGAACCCTGGGCCAACTTCCTGATAGAAGACATTACAGAGACGCTTTCTATTTCAGCCGACCTGAGCACCAACAGTTCAGTTATGGATTATAATGGTGATGACAAAATTGCCTTGCAAAAGAACGATGAGGTCTTGGATCTTATAGGACATATTGGAGATTCCATCAACTTTGGAAAAGATGTCACCTTTAGGCGAAAAAGCAATGTCAAAAACCCAAATAACGAATTCTACTCAGATGAATGGGAGAACTATGGATTCGAAGACATAAGTGGCCTTGGCTCCCATGCCAGTTATTGTGAAGGCAATCTTCCTGAAATTGAACTCAGCGGTCGTGGAAATCCCATTTTAGATGGAAGCACCTATTCCTCCTTAATCAACAATAGCTATTTTGGTGGCTGGGCCGTTTCGAAAGATACCGTAATCCAACGATCCTTTAGTATCAAAAACACTGGGAATAAAGTCTTGGATATTGATAAAATCCTTATTACCGGTGCTGATGCCATTTACTTCTCAACTGACTTCGGTGCTAAAAAAACAGTCGCAATTAATGATAGTATACAATTCACTGTTGACTACAGACCAAATCAAACCGGATTGCATACGGCCAGAATTGAGCTTATAAATACGGATCCCTCTGAAAATCCTTTTGAATTTATAATACAAGGAGAAGGAACGGGTCCTGTGATGCATCCATTGATTATTTCTCAGTATTACGAAGGTGAAGCAAATAACAAATGGATAGAAATAACCAATATCAGCAATAAAAACAGTCCGGAAAATACCTACTATCTGGCGCTTTTTCGAAATGAGGCAACTCAGCACCCAATCGGTATAAAACCGAGCAGTAAAAAATTGATTCCTGTCATTGCTCCGGGTCAATCCATTAAATACTCCGCGACGCTTAATGTGACAGCTCCTGCCTATGCGATTGATGGTAAAGAGATCAAAACAGCTGCCTGCAGTTTCACAGGAGATGACATTCTGATCATTTCTACTTCTGATACAGAATCATGTTGGGCAGAGCGAACAGATGTGATTGGATATTCAGGTAATTGGGGGACTGACCTGAGCATGGTAAGAAAATATGGATGTGATGCCTCTACCCCCAATACTGGTTTTCAGGAATCGGATTGGCTTATATTTCCATATAAAGGGATTGACATGGCGGCACCTGATTCAAATCTAAGCATTGGTATTCACCATTCAGGGGCGACCAGTTGGCAGGAAGGATCCTGGACAAATGGAAAACCGGATGCTAAACGCAAAGCCCTAATAGAAAGCAATTACTCCACAGATATACACGGTGATCTTGAAGCTTGTAGTCTACATATCTTAAAAGGCATAAGTTTATTTATCAAGGCCTCTGACTATGTCAGGATCCAAAAAGACCTGCTGGTAGAAGGAACTTTAGAGGTAGGTCATGAGGGTTCTCTTATAATAACGAATGATCAAGGTTCTATAACGAATACCGGATCTATATTGATTCATAAAACAACTACCGAAATCAAACCCTATGATTACACGTATTGGTCAAGCCCGGTTCAAAATGCGCAGTTAGAAAGCGTATTCTGGAATTCTCCAAAAAATTCCCTTTACTTCTTTTCAATAAAGGATTTTGAAGATCTGAACAATGACGGACTTGATGATAATAACAATGCATGGGTGCGTACTTCAGGAGACATGCAGGTTGGGAGGGGTTATACCTCTATGGCTCCTGATACCACCCCTTTTATAAATGTTCAGAGCGTCATATTCAACGGAACCGTTAACAATGGAACTATTGAAATACCTATTGACACTCAAACTGAATCAATAGCCAAGCAGCATCATTGGAATCTTATTGGGAACCCTTACCCTTCAGCTATAGATGCTGAACGCTTACTCAATTATCCAGAAAATAAGGACCTTCTGAGTGGTACACTCTATTTTTGGACTCATAGTACAATAGCTGCAATCGATGAATCTTCTAGTAGTCGAACTTATACTTCTGACGACTATGCTATGTATACCTTAGGAACAGGAGGTGTCAAGGCCAACCCAAACGGAAAGGAACCTACCCAATATATAAGCAGCTGTCAGGGCTTCTTCGTAGAAGCTTTAAAAGAGGGTTCTCTTATCTTTAACAATGAGATGCGAACGTTGGTTGGCAATGATAATTTCTTTAAACCCGACAAGTCTAAAGACAGTGTAATTAAAAATAAAATTTGGTTAAACCTGACCAACAAAGAAGGTGCATTTAGCCAAATACTCATTGGTTTTATAGATGGGGCTACCAACGAATTTGACTATAATTTTGATGGGGCAAGAATGGATACCGGAAACCCAGTAAACTTTTATTCTCTATCCGATGATCAGCCATTTGCGATTCAAGGTTTACCAAGCTTTCTTGGTAATGAAAAAATTCGATTAGGCCTTAACAATAGAATTCAGGAAGCGACTTTATTCGAAATCAGTATAGATCATATGAAAGGTGATCTGGCTAATGCAGATATTGTACTTCATGACAAATTACTAAATAAACATCATAACCTGCTGCACTCCCCCTATTCCTTTGAGCTAGGCAAACCCAATAAGATCAACGACAGGTTCGAACTCTTGTTCAATCCAGACTTAGTCAACAACCTGGAATCCTACCAAGAAGAGACCAAAATTGTATGGCAACTAATTGATGAATTGCTTTTAGTCAAAACCAACAACAAGGATACAATAAGGCGGCTCGAAATCTTTGATCTTAACGGCAGAAAACTAAAAGACCATACTGTAAATGCAAATTTTGTAGAGATAAACTGGTTTGGGTTTCCTTCACGAAGTATATATATCCTTCGAGTGAAACTTGAAGATACAAGAACGATTATAATAAAATTAATCCCTTAGGGGTAAAAAAAAAGCCCCGCTTACAGCGGGGCTTTATGATATATTCTTACCTTATTATTTTATCGTTTTTATCGACAAACTCATATTTCAAGTAGGGAAAAGCATCTCTTGGAACAATTTTGATCCATTTCTTATACTTTAAGAACCATTTCATTTGGATTGAATTAAAACCTTTTGAAAGATGGGAAGCAACGAAAGAATGTGCATGTAATGCAATTCCTGATTTGTTTTCTTCCATAATCCTTGCCAAATTGGCTTCGATTCTATCTATCAAAACTATTGGGGCTTCAACTTCTCCATTCTTATTTGGATCATCCTCATCTGTTTTGATGTTTCTTTCAGGTCTAACTCTTTGGCGGGTAATCTGAACGAGGCCGAATTTACTTGGTGGTAACACCTTGTGTTTCGTACGACTGCTGCTCATTTCATTTCTAAGATGATCATATAATTTTTTCCTGTGATCTGCGGCGTGCATATCAATGAAATCGATTACTATGATTCCTCCCATATCCCTTAGCTGAAGTTGTCTCGCAATCTCTGTGGCTGCGATCATATTAACTTCCAGAGCTGTATCGGCCTGTGAATTAGCCTTGTTAGATCTGTTTCCCGAATTGACGTCTATTACGTGCAAAGCTTCTGTATGTTCAATGACCAGATAAGCTCCTTTTCGCATTGAAACAGTACGGCCGAAAGCCGATTTTATCTGTTTTTCAATTCCGTAATAATCAAAGATCGGCACTCTTGATTTATAATGCTGAGCGATCGATTTTTTCTCCGGCGCAATTCTTTCCAAATAGTCTAGAATCTCTTGATGTAATGATAAATCATTTGTAATAATACTAGTGAACGACTCGTTGAACACGTCTCTCAAGATTGATGAGGCTCTGTTCAATTCAGATAAAACCTTTTGAGGAGCCTTTGCATTGGGTATTTGTTTGCACATGTTTACCCAACGTTGCACCGAATATTGTAAATCTCTGTCTAATTCGGCTACTTTTATTCCTTGAGCAACTGTTCTTAAAATAACACCAAAACCCTTAGGTTTAATGCTTTGTGCCAGTCTTTTTAATCGTTCTTTCTCTTTATTATTTGTGATTTTCTGGGATACTGATACACGATCAGAAAATGGAACTAAAACCAAATATCTTCCCGCAATCGACAATTCTGAACTAATGCGAGGTCCTTTGGTAGAAATAGGTTCTTTAACAACCTGTACTAGCATATTCTGACCCGCCTTTATTGCATCATCAATTTTTCCATGTTTGTTGATATCCTTTTCAATTTGGAAACCCTTAAGGGTGAAATCCTTTCTTTTTCCTGTACTTACTTGTTGTGTGAATTTTTTTAAAGATGATAATTGTGGTCCTAAATCATGATAATGTAAAAAGGCATCTTTCTCACTTCCTACATTCACAAATGATGCATTTAGTCCCGATAAAGTTTTTTTTACCTTGGATAAAAAAATGTCTCCTACAGAGAAATTATTGTCCAAAGTTTCATTGTGTAACTCAACAAGTTTTCCATCTTTTAATAAGGCAAAATCTATATCAGAGGAATTCGATCTAATAATTAATTCTGTTTTCACTCTGTTATATTTTTGCATCTATCCGTAATGACCACTAGATCATACCATAGATAGATTGATTAATAAATGTGTGTGGTTATTCTTGATAACCTCCGTATTTGCCTAAACAAATTTTATGTCAATGAACGTACTAAACTGATAAGTTCAAACAAATAGGTGATTGCTCACCTATTTGTTATTTTTTCTTCTTATGTCTATTTTGTCTGCTTCTTTTCTTACGCTTGTGCGTCGAAATTTTACTGCGCTTTCTTTTTTTACCACTTGGCATAATAAACTGAATTATAAGATTTTTATTATTTTACTGCTACGCTTTTTTTAACGCTTTCTACAAAAACTTTTGCAGGTTTGAAAGCTGGAATGTTGTGCGCAGGTATTTTTATTGTTGTGTTTTTTGAAATATTTCTTCCAGTTTTCTCCGCTCTTTCCTTCACAATAAAACTGCCAAATCCTCTTAAATAAACATTATTCCCTTGGTTCAACGAATCTTTCACTTCTACCATAAAATCCTCTACCACTCTTAAAACATCAGCTTTTTCAATACCAGATTTTTCTGAAATGTTAGCTACGATCTCTGCTTTTGTCATTTTAAATTATTTATACGTTATTTAATTCTTTATTTGAGGGGGCAAATATAATACAATAAATCAATTTCGAAAAGCTAAATGATTAAAATTTAATTAGATAAAAAATTGTACTATTGCAAAATGAGGGGAAATTTAAAGTTTTCTAACACATTAATAATGTGGTATTTAATTAATCGTCGAGATTTGCCTTGGAGAAAATCTAAGAATCCCTATTCAATATGGTTATCTGAAATTATTTTACAGCAGACCCGTATAGCACAGGGAACCTCATATTACGAAAAATTTATTGATAAATTTGATAATATTTTTGCTTTGGCAAAGGCAGATGAAAAGACAATTTTAAAATTGTGGCAGGGATTGGGGTATTATTCTCGTGCCCGAAATTTGCATAGTACAGCAAAAATTATTGTCAGTGAATATAAGGGTGAATTTCCTAACTCTTATACTGAACTAAAAAAACTAAAAGGTATAGGAGATTATACAGCATCAGCAATAGCCTCTATAGCATTTGATCAGCCTCATGCTGCCGTCGACGGGAATGTATTTAGAGTTTTGTCAAGAGTTTTCGGAATAAATACACCGATTAACGACCCTAAGGGGGTAAAGGAATTTAAAACCTTAGCTGAAGAGTTATTAAATGCCGATGATCCAGGCACCCACAATCAAGCCCTTATGGAATTTGGAGCGCTGGTTTGCACACCAAAAAAACCTAAATGTGATGCCTGTATTTTTAACCATACATGTTTTGCTCTACAGGAAAAAAGTATAGATCAACTCCCGGTAAAGCTGAAAAAACTAAAAATCAGAAAACGCTATTTCAATTATCTGGTGTTTGACATCAAAGGTGAATCAACAATTCTAAGACAAAGAAAAGGAAAGGGTATCTGGCAAAACCTATACGAATTTCCTCTTTATGAGACCATACATAATTTGCAAGATGAAACTGAACTTACGGAAGTTATTGAAAAAGAGCTTTTTATCAGTGGCGCCTACACACTTAAAAAATTCAATGAGCTCCCCATTATTCACAAATTGACCCATCAAACCCTACACACCTCTTTTTGGATCGTAGAACCACTGGAAGAGCCCAAGAATGTTACCTCATGGGGAGAATTGGAAAACTTTGCCCTACCTGTATTAATACAGAATTTTGTTGATAAATATCAAAGCACAAATTAATGCATACCTTGCAATTTGATTATCTTTGATTCTTATTAAATTACTATGGCAAACTCATTGAATAAAGTAATGCTGATCGGGCATTTGGGCGACGAAGTTAAAATGCATTATTTTGAAGGAGGAAATTGTATTGGAAGGTTTCCTGTTGCCACGAATGAATCATTTAATAACAGACAAACAGGCGAAAAGGTGACTACCACCGAATGGCATAATGTAGTTGTAAGGAATAAACTGGCAGAACTTTGTGAGAAATTTTTAAGTAAAGGTGACAGGGTTTTTATTGAAGGAAAGATCAAGACAAGAAATTGGGAACAGGAAGGTGTAAAAAGATACTCTACTGAAATTCATGCCTTCGACATGACTTTTCTGACAACAAAAAAGGATCTCAATAATCCTGCTTCGCTAGAAACTCCTGCCGAAACGAATGAAAACAAATCGGCGGGACTAAATTCTTTAAAAGACACTACAGATGATGTGCCGTTTTAATTTTAAATTTAGTACGAATTAAAACATTATTCTTTGGATCCTGAACCCGCAAGTATTTTTATGGCTATAGAATTTGGATGGCAAGCCATAACCGGAATCATTTCACTTTTGGTTCTATTGGTTATTTCCGGTTTTATTTCCGGCACTGAAGTTGCGTACTTTTCACTGTCAAAAGCAGATCTTGAAAAAGAAGGCGATTCAAATATTCAACAGGTCAATCAACTGTTGGAAAACCCAAAAAAACTTTTAGCCACTATTCTCATTTCAAATAATTTTATCAATATTTTATTCATCCTTCTTTTTGCCTATGTTGGCGACTATTATTTCGCGGGCTTGTCTTCTCCCTTGATCAAATTTCTAATAGAGATTGTCGTGGTTACTTTTCTGATCCTTTTATTTGGAGAAGTATTACCTAAAATTTATGCAAATAGGAATGCCTCAAGTTTCGCCTCCTTTATGGCTAAACCAATGGTCTTTTTAAATACCCTACTTACTTTCTTAAGTACTCCGCTATTAAACCTCACAAACTTGGTTGAAAAGAAACTAAGTAAAAAGCAGTCTGATTTTTCTGTGGAAGTACTATCCCAGGCACTGGAACTTACTTCTAAAGGAGCTACTACAAAGGAAGAAAAAAAGATCTTGCAAGGGATCGTAAATTTTGGGAACACAGATACTTCTCAAATTATGTGCCCAAGAATGGACATCTTTGCGCTTAGTTCAGATGAAGAATTCACCGCTATCACCGAAAAAATAATTAAAAAAGGCCATTCTAGAATTCCGATATATAAGGAAAATGTAGATAATATCATAGGCATATTATATACCAAGGATCTCATTCCTCACATAAATAAAAAGACCTTTCAATGGAAAAAGATCATCAGAGAAGCTTTCTTTGTTCCTGAAAATAAAAAACTTGATGACCTGTTAAAAGAATTTCAGGAAATGAAAAACCATATGGCTATTGTAGTCGATGAATATGGAGGAACATCAGGCCTTATTACCTTAGAAGATATTATTGAAGAAATAGTTGGTGATATTTCAGATGAGTTTGATCAAAATGATTTATCGTATTCCAAACTGGATGAGTTCAACTATGTTTTTGAAGGGAAAATAACCTTAAAGGATTTCTATAAGGTCCTACTCATAGAGGAGTCTGTTTTTGAAGAGCATAAATACGAGGCTGAAACTCTTGCCGGTTTTATTTTGGAAATTACAGGGAAGTTTCCAAAAAAGAATGATAAAGTCACCTTTCAAAACTACATTTTTACAATTGAAGCTATCGATAAAAAAAGAATTAAACAGGTTAAAGTCAGCCTGCCAATGAAGAAAAAAAAGCAATGAATAAAACAATCTTAAAAATCACATTTATTAGCTTAGCATCCTTACTTACAGTAAGTTCTTGCAAAGAAGAAGTACTCCCTAAACCTAAGGCGCAATTGAGGCTTGAGTATCCTGCTCCTGTATACGAGTTGATTAACACTGACTGTCCATATACCTTCGAGAAATCAAGTGTTACTGACGTAAAACTAAACAGTAAATGCTGGGTTAATATAGACTATCCCAAGTTAAAAGCTTCTATCAATATGACCTATAGGCCTGTTGAAAATAATCTGAAAGAACTATTGCTTGAAGCCGAAAAATTAACCTTTAACCATACCATTAAAGCAGATGGTATTAGTTCAGCTCCCTACATAAATGAGCAAAAAAAAGTATATGGCTCAATATTTGAGGTCACGGGTAACGCCGCCTCTCCAATTCAGTTTCACGTAACTGATAGTAGTCATCATTTTATTACTGGTGCTGTTTATTTTAATGTACAACCTAACTATGATTCAATAAAACCGGCTATATCTTATTTGCAGCAAGATATCATTCGCATGATTGAATCAATGGAATGGAAAGACTAAAATCTATTTAATTTTTATAAAGTTGAAGAAAAAATATCTCTATAACAAAACAATAAGGTTCTGGCTACTGACCGGACTGATCATGCTGATTGGTCAGGTCATTCTTGGTGGGATCACAAGACTTACTGGCTCAGGATTATCAATTACGAGCTGGGATATCATCACAGGGGTCATCCCTCCAATGAATAAACAAGAATGGCTTGAACTTTTCGAGCTGTATAAACAAACTCCTCAATATTTTAAAATCAATGCTGATTTTAGTTTGAAGGATTTTAAATTTATTTATTTCTGGGAATACTTTCACCGGCTCTGGGTAAGAGCATTAGGAATCATTTTTTTGATTCCATTTATCATTTTTATCATAAGAAAGCAAATAGATTTGTTTCTCATCAAAAGACTTATGCTGGTAGTTCTTTTAACATCTTTGACAGCTTCTGCCGGATGGATTATGGTGATGAGCGGACTGGTTGACAGACCTTGGGTAAATGCCTACAAATTAACACTTCATTTCCTTTTAGCCATCCTAACCATCGCGGCTATGGTTAAATGTATTGCAGATGTCTACCTTATGGAAAACAAGCCCAAAAAGGGGCATACCAGATTTGTTATGATCCTTTTAATATTTACGGCTGTTCAGTTAATTTTTGCAGGATTGATGGCCGGCATGAGAGCCGGACTTTATTATGCGACTTGGCCCTCAATGAACGGCGCCTTTATCCCGGATGTTTTGCGTAACATGGATAACTGGACCCTACATAATCTCACCAATTACGACCGCTTTGCATTTGCACCAGCCCTGGTTCAATTTGTTCATCGAATACTCGCCTATATAATACTCATACTAACAGTATACTTCTATCATAAAAAAAGAAACCATGTGCATACAGGCGCAATTAAATGGTTGACTGTTTCTTACCTTCTTGTTGTATTCCAGGTTTTCCTTGGTATCATGACCTTGTTAAAGGTCAAAATAGGTATTCCGCTAGTTTATGGAACCCTCCATCAGTTGGTCGGGGTTCTATATGTGATTAGCTTGTTGTTTTTATATTATTCTTTACGTAAGAAAATTTCAATCTGGAGCAAAAAAAAGCTACCACAAGGGTAGCTCTTTTAAAAAGTAATGAAGAATATGTGTTAGGCTTTACAGCTACCATCACATGATTTACCGTCTTTAGAACATTTTCCTTCACATTTTTTCATAACTGAATCAGCCATAACTTTTGTTGAATCAACTGCTTTTTCAACATCAGCAGCCACTGAATCAACGGCTTGCTCAACATCTCCTGCAGCTTCCTCTACAGCCTCAGCTGTTGCATCAGCAGCATCTACAGTAGCGTCAGCAGCATTTTCTACCGCATCAGCAGCATCAGTTGCTTCTTTTTTAGTTTGGTCACATGAAAATGTAAGTGCGCTCACTACAGCAATTACAAAAATTCCTTTGATCAATTTCATAGTTGTTAATTTTAAGTTAATATTTTAAAAGTCCGCAAGATAACAACACAAATATGAAGAAATTCTGAAGTAGAGATTTATAGCACCTTTGAAGCCAAAAAAAAGCCTGAATCAAATTCAGGCTTTTTAAATTCTATATCGACTAGATTATAATTTTTCTACTTTGAAATCAACTAGAAACTTAAGACTCACTCCTACAGGTTCTCCTGCTACTGTAGCAGGTATAACTTGAGGTGTGCTATTTACAACTCTTTCCATTTCAGTTTCTAATGCTTTCTTGGGTGCGGTAACTCTTAACGAGAAAACTCTACCCGCTTTATTTACATGCATTACAACCCCAATTTCATAATCGCCTCTTTTTAAACCAGCTTCTTGAGCGATGTCATGATTGAATTCACCTTTTAAGTAAGCAATGAAACTCTCCTTGTTACAAGCTCTGATTTCTTCAACTGATCCCACACAACCAGGGTAAACTACAGGCGTATCCGCCAATTCTTCAGTAATCACACCTTCAGGCACTACTAATGGCTCAAGTTCCTTAGACGCTGCTTCAACACCTTCTACAGCTTCCATACTCCCTTCGGCCTCACCTTCAGAAGCAGCACCTGCTGCTGCACCTGTTGCAGCGGCTCCTGCGGCATCTGATGAAGCATCTTCTTCACTTGCCTCCATACCACTATCATCTGATCCATCTTCAGTCATTTCAACTGACGTATCATCTTGAACTTCCTCTTTTTTTGTTTCCTTACAAGAAACGGCAATCATACTTACTAAAGCAAATATGAATAATACTTTTACAATTTTCATTATATATTGAGATTTGGTTAAATAAGCAACAAAATAAGTAAATTTTATCTTAAATAACTAATATCCCAGCTACTAAAAGAATGGTCAAAACAAAAAAATGGCCGCAAAGCGACCATTTTTTGTTATTTTAGATAATTTGACTAGTTAATTCCTGGTTTGTATTTAAAGCTTTGACCTCCAACAGAAGCCTCCGCCATTAAGCCACCAATAGTTTTGGTAAATATTGCAACACCATCTTGATAATCAATATCAGCTGAAGCACCATCCTTCAAAGCCACTGCCGAAGCCTGACCTGAAAATTTAACTTTTCCGGCCGTAAACCTTTCTAAGGCAGGTTGATCTTCAAATAGAATGATTTCCATGTATTGCTGACCACCAGCTTGCAATCCGAAAGTTGCTTGAGCAAGCTTAGATTCTCCAATTACAGTTTTATCATCAAAAACCAATCCTTTACCTCCGGCGCCTCCAATTCCAAGACCTCCTTTTGTAATTTTTGGAAAAAAGGCAAACGCATAGGCAGTGTGCAAATGAGCTTCCACTTTTGGATTACTTTTTGCAAATTCAGCCAAAGTAGTTTTTACTTCATTTTGTAGTTTCGTGTCTTTTGGAAAAACAACTGTGATTTTTTTCTCGGCTACAGCTTCCGTAACCTCTTCTGCTGCTGCATCAACAGCTTCTTCTGCAACATCAGCTTCTTCAGAAGCTTCTTCACTTGTTGCTTCAGCTCCTTCTTCCACAGCATCAGCTCCTTCTTCCACTGCCTCAGTTGTTTCTTCTACAGCATCATCCATGGCTTCACCGGCCTCTTTTTTCTCTGATTTGCAAGAAAATGCAATAGCACTAACTAGCATCACAGTAAAAAGTAATTTCATTAATTTCATAATTTTATAGTTTATGGGTTAAGTATTGTTTTGCAAATTACGGACATTTCGTTCTCAAATGCAATAGCTAAAGTATTTAAGTTACTGTAATTCATTATCCTGAGTAACAATATCAATTTCTTGAATAGAAGCTACTGAATAAATATCACCTCCTGCTGTTTTCTCAATAATCGCCTTGATCTCATCCTCGCTTATTCTGTTCTGATCAAAACTTACAATACCAGAGCTATCTTCAAATGAAATTTTAGCAGAAGTTATGCCGTCAGCTTTATAAAGCTTTGACTGGATCAATCGAGCACAGCCAATTTCACATGTCATACCCTTTATTTCAACTTTTACCTGACGTAGGTTTTGTGCAACGACATTTATTTCAGTTGCTTCTTTCGCATCTTTCTTTGCTCCTTTTTTGGATTCACAGGAAACAAAAAACAGAAATAATATCGCTATCGAAAAAAATTTAATGAGTACTTTCACCTCTTCAATATTTAATATTCTTATACAAAAATAAGCATTATATTTATTATCAAAGCCACTTCAAACCATGAATAGTAAGCAATCGAGATGGTTTATATTGATCCTTCTAGCCCTTATCTGGGGAAGTTCTTTCATTTTAATGAAAAAAGCGCTTCTTCATTTAAGCCCGATTCAGGTAGGATCCATTAGAATTATCTTCACGGCACTTACGCTTTTCACCGTTGGACTTAAAAATATTTCTAAGGTGACTCAAAGGCAATGGTACTATATTGCAATTACAGCTATACTGGGAACATTTTTTCCTGCATTTATGTTTGCTTTTGCCGTTGATAAAATTGACAGCTCCATTGTATCCATTCTGAATTCCCTGACGCCTCTAAACACCCTACTTGTTGGTGCATTATTTTTCGGTTTTAGTTTTTTAAGGAAACAGTTTATTGGGATAATCATTGGATTGATAGGCGCCCTGATTCTGATTCTTAAAGGAGCAGAACTTAACCCAAATCAAAACTATTTATTTGCCCTTTTGATCGTTTTTGCTTCTATTGGCTATGCCTTTAATGTGAACATTCTTAAAAAGCACCTTAATGACCTTAGCTCACTCACTATCGTCACCGGTAATTTCATCATCATTTTTATACCAGCTTTGGTCATTCTATGGTGGACGGACTTTTTCGACCCTGTTTATATTGAACCAGCCAAAAACTCCTTACTGTATCTCTTGCTTTTGTCGGTATTCGGAACAGCTATGGCGAAAACCTTGTTCAATAAACTGATTCAGATGACCTCCCCCATATTTTCAAGCTCTGTGACCTATCTGATTCCCATTGTTGCGATATTTTGGGGGGTATTGGATGGAGAAAGGCTCTATTTCGGTCAATTTATAGCAGGTACACTTATACTTGCAGGGGTATATCTGACAAACAAAGGAAAATGATCAAAGTGTTCATGTCTATGAAGCAGATTCTCATGCAAATAATGCCTGTAAAAAGTTTTCCCTATTTAATAAAAAGATGTATATTTGCACCCGCCTAAATGGAACGGGCAATAATTTTTATTAAAAGCAAAAACATAAATCCATGTACGCAATTGTAGAGATAGCAGGGCAGCAATTTAAAGTTGCTAAAGACCAAAAGGTTTTTGTTCATCGTTTGGAAGATAAAGAAGGATCAAAAGTTTCTTTTGACAAAGTTCTTTTACTTAATGATGGCAAAGTCACTATTGGCGCCCCGGTTATAGAAAATGCAGTAGTTACTGCAAAAGTTTTGGGTCATCTAAAAGGTGATAAAGTGATCGTTTTCAAAAAGAAACGTAGAAAAGGTTTTAAAAAGAAAAATGGTCATCGTCAGTATTTATCTCAGATTCAAATTGAAGGGATCTCTGTGAAAGCTCCAGCGAAAAAAGCTGCTGCTAAAACTGAAGAAACCAAGACTGAGAAAGCTCCGGCAGCGAAAAAAGCAGCTCCTGCTAAGAAAACAGCAACAAAAGAAGTAAAGGCACCTGTAAAAGCGGCTCCTAAAAAAGCGGTGGCCAAAAAGCCAGCAGCAAAAAAGCCAGTAGCAAAAAAGGAAGAAAGCCCTAAAAAATAAATTAACCCAGAAAAAATATTAGATCATGGCTCATAAAAAAGGTGTAGGTAGTTCTAAGAACGGTAGAGAATCAGAATCAAAACGATTAGGAGTAAAAATATTTGGTGGTCAAGGCGCATTGGCTGGAAATATTCTAGTTCGTCAAAGAGGCACTAAGCATCATCCAGGTGAAAATGTATATATGGGTAAAGACCATACACTACATGCTCAAGTAAATGGAATCGTAAAATTCACTAAGAAAAAAGATAATAGATCCTACGTATCTATTGATCCAATTGAAGCTTAATTCTTAGTTAAGACTATTAAAAAGCCCTTGCAAATGCAAGGGCTTTTTTTATGTCAAAATATTTTCTACTTATTTCAGCTTTTGTATCTCATAAATTTTACTTTTGTTTGAAGATTTTTCAATCAACTACACTTTGAGCACTTTAAAACGGTTTTTTAGGGATACAATTATATACGGAATCGCCGCCGTTTTGCCCAGAGCTATCAACATTATACTGGTTAAATTACACACCAATACTCTTGTTTCAGCAAATTATGCTGAAAGTACCATTTACTTTGTTTATGCAGCATATTTTAACGCATTGCTAACCTATGGGATGGAAACTGCTTTCTTCAGATTCTTCACCAAAGAAAAAGAAAAAGGGAAAGTCATTTCAACCTCCTTTCTGAGTTTACTTACTACTACTCTCTTATTTATGATCGTATCATTTATTTTTAGTGATACAATTGCGCTTCATCTTGGCTTTACGAGTTCCTTGACTTTGAAAATATTAATCCTTGTCACTACTTTTGATACATTATTGGTTATTCCTTTTGCCTTCCTGAGAGTAAGCAACAGACCCATAAAATTCACTTTTTATAAAGTTTTAAATGTTGTCATATTCGCTGCCTTCAATTTATATTTCCTCTTATATGTACCAAATGCCCTAACTTATGGTAATTATGTCCCGGAGTTTATTGCCGTAGGTTTTAATACGCAACCCTTGGTCCTATATATTTTTATTGCAAATCTTTTAGCCAGCCTGATTACCTTTTTATTCTTGTTCCCTCTCGTCTTTAAATTCAAAATGTCCTTTGACAAAAAGATGCTCTATAAGATGTTGACTTATGGGATTCCCATCATGATAAGTAGTCTGGCCTATGTAACCAATGAGAATCTGGATAAGTTACTTTTAAGTAAATATCTCGGAAAAGAGCAAATGGGAATCTATGCGGCCTGTTATAAACTGGGTGTTTTTATGTCATTATATATTATGGCATTTAAAATGGGGGCAGAACCATTTTTTTTCAATCAAGCTGATAAAGCCAATGCCAAACAAACCTATGCGAGAATAATGAACTGGTTCATTATTTTTGGCGCTTTCTTTATGCTCATCATTATAGGTTTTATAGATCAATTTGCTGATCTTCTTTTGGGTAAACCAGAATATTTTCAGGCGTTGGAAATTGTTCCGGTAATTTTGCTGGCCAATTTATTTCTGGGTATCTATTACAATCTTTCAGTATGGTTCAAACTCACTGATAAAACAAAATACGGTATGTATTTTTCTATCCTTGGAGCAGCAATTACCATAGGCCTGAATATCATATATATTCCTATAATAGGATATATGGCCTCTGCCTGGGCAACACTCATCACTTATATGCTCATTGCCCTACTCAGTTACTTTTACGGGAAAAAATATTACCATATACCTTATCCAATTAAAACCATCTTTTTAACCCTGCTATTGACCGTAACAGGCAGTTACTTATCATTTATCTATTTCAGGGGTAATTATATGGTTTCAATAGCAATTATTCTAATCTTTCTGGGAACCATCATATGGACTCAAAAATCTGAAATAAAACAAATATGGAAAACGTAGTTATCAAGATTATTAATAAATCAGCTCATCCAACACCCTCTTATGAAACCAGTTCTTCAGCAGGAATGGATCTAAGAGCGAATCTCACAGAAGCTGTCACACTTAAACCACTGGAAAGAAGTATCATTAAAACCGGGTTATTTATAGCCCTACCTCCAGGCTTTGAAGCTCAAGTAAGACCAAGAAGCGGATTGGCTGCTAAATTTGGAATAAGTGTACTTAATGCACCCGGAACAATTGATGCCGATTACAGGGGTGAAGTTGGTGTTATTTTGGTGAATCTTTCTAGTGAAAATTTTATAATTAACAACGGTGACCGGGTAGCTCAAATGATAATTGCAAGGTATGCACATACTAAATGGGAGGAAGTGAGCGTTCTAGATGAAACCAAACGCGGTCAAGGCGGATTTGGAAGTACTGGTATTTAACCAAATAAGGAAACTTTAAAAATATTCTTCTTTTGAAAATAATCAAATACATCATTTTTTGCTCCTTTGCGCTGGGCTATGCCCAGAACAATAACGATGAAGCATTATTGGCAGTAGCCAACGATGCATGTGAATGCATCTCTAAAATTGAAGCCTCATCAGATGCTAAAAATGACAATATCACAGATTGTATTAGTAAATCCCTCGAAACTGTAAATGGAAAAAAAGCAGAAGGAGAAAAGGGACAAAATGATATGAATTATAAAATGGTCGAAAACTATTTGGTTCAACATTGTAAATCATTAAAAGAACTGGCTTTTACTGAAAATAAAAAATTTAAATATGCCTCTTCAGATAATGTACTCGCTCAACTCGCTTATGATGATGGAATGGAATACATCAATGAAGGAGATACTGAAAATGCCATTCTGAAATTCTCAAAAGCAGTGGAGATAGATCCAAATTTTGCATTTGCATGGGACAATCTTGGTATCAGTTATCGCAAAAATAAGCAATATGAACAGGCGATTGGTGCTTACTTAAAATCGCTGGAAATCTATCCTGAAGGCAGGCTTCCATTACTCAACATAGCTATTACTTACAACCTCAACCAGCAATACACAGAGGCCATAACCTACTATGAAAACTTCATTGATATTTATTCAGATGATCCCGAAGGTTATTATGGCTTGGGATTGATCTTGTATACTCAGGATCAAGAGGAAGCAGGACTTGATCATTTGATACGAGCCTATACTATATATACCTCGCAAAACTCTCCTTATAGAGCAGATGCTGCAAAAAAAATTGGGTATATGTACAAGGATTTGAAAAATCAGGATAAACTGGAGGTATTTAATAAAGTAGCTGACAAATACAACCTTAAGGTTCAAAATAATTAAGACCTTACCTTATCAATCACATTGTCTATTCTATCCATCGTCTTTTCAGGAATATATCTTTTTGTCGCTAAAATGATTCCAAAAACAATAAAGAAAATTCCCAGCGCATGACGAATCTTTCTCAAAACCACAGGTGTTAATTTTGCTTTCAACTGTTTTGCCGCCAATATCTTACCAAGATCTGTCAGTAAAAAGACAGATATCGCTATGGCAAAATAATTAAAAACCCTTCCGGAATCCATTTGGAAATTCGAACTAACGGCTATAACTATGGCTAACCAAAATGCCAATACCCCAAAATTGATTGTATTTAAAAAGAAGCCCTTTAGAAATAGGCCCAAATAATTGTTTGATTCTGCCACGACCAGCTCCTTATCCGTCACGATCTTTTTCGTTTTCTGATAAAAAATAGTGTAAAGACCATAACTCACAAGAACTATACCTCCAATCATAAAAATTCTAGGATCATTCTCAATCGTCTGTAAAATCGTAACACTCCCAAAGTAAGATATCGTGATAAACATGATGTCGGCGAGAACTACTCCAATATCAAAAGTTATGGCTGCACGTACTCCTTTGGTAATACTAGTCTCTATCAAGGTAAAAAAAACCGGCCCCACCATAAAAGCCAGTCCGAATCCTAATAATACCGCATTGACATATTCATTGATCATAGGGTAAAATTTAAATCAATCACTAACAACTAAACGTCGTCGTAATCAATTTTAATTCTTGAGGTAGTGGGGTGCGCCTGACAAGTTAAAATCAAACCTTCCTCAATTTCATCTTCGTCTAAGATAGTATTTCTTTCCATCACAGCCTTTCCTTCAACGACTTTAGCCAAACAGCTGCTACATACGCCTCCCTGACATGAATAAGGAGCATCAAGACCTTTGGCTAGGGCAGCATCGAGAATCATCTCGTCCATTCTCATTTCAAAAGTGGTTTCTTCATCATCAACAACAATGCAAATCTCTGCATTTCCGTTTAAAGATTTGGTTACTTCCTTTTTGTAAGAAGTACTGCTGAACAATTCAAATTTAATAGCATCTTCCTTGACACCTTTTTTTATAAGCATTTCTTTAGCATCATCAATCATTTCTTCAGGGCCGCAAAGAAAATAGGTATCAAAATTCCAACCTGAAAAATTATTTTTCAAAAGTTCTTTCACCATTTTCGCATCAATTCTTCCAAATAAGGCTTTGTCACTAATGATCTGACTATAGACATGATGAACTTGAAATCTTCCATTTGTAGTGGCTGCAAGCTCATCCAGTTCATTCTTAAATATGGTCTTTTCACCTGATTTACTACCGTAAATCAAGACGAATCTACTATCCTTTTCGTTTTGAAGAACTGCCTTGACCATAGAAATAACAGGAGTGATACCACTACCAGCTGCTATGGCCATATAATCTTTTTGATTGTTCGGATCTATCTCCAAGACAAAACGTCCCTCAGGACCAGCAACATCCAAGCTATCTCCTTGTTTTAAAATATGATTGGCAAAATCTGAAAACCTGCCTTTATCAACGTGCTTAATCGCAACTCTTAACTCTCCACTGTTTGGAGAAGAACAAATGGAATATGACCTCCTTAAAAGGCTATCCTGTAAGTCTTTTTGTATTGTGATATATTGACCTGGTAAAAACCTGAATTCTTTTTCTAACTCATCTGGAACATCGAAGGCCACAGATACGGCATCCACAGTTTCCCTTCTTACCTCCTTCACCTGGAGCTTATGGAATATAGACATTGAAGCGTTTTAATTTATTTACAAAAATACAAAATTGTTTGATAATTTAAATGTAATTGGAGTCTAATGACGTTTGGAAATTTCATCTGAAAGTTCGTTGTCATCATTCTTATCATATGGGAAATATTCCTTTAATTTTTCGCCAGCATGAAGGATACCTGAAATTAATCCCTTCTCAAAATCACCCTTTTTAAATTCATTGATCACCTCATTTTTAACACTTTCCCAAAAATCTCCCGGTACCGCTTGATCAATACCCGCATCTCCTATAATGGCAAATTGATGATCATCGACAGCTACATAGAATAAAACACCATTTTTAAGCATTGTTTTATCCATTTCCAATTGATGAAATACTTCCTGAGCCCTCTTAATAGCGTCCTCATTAAGGCTCTTTTCAAAATGAACCCTGATCTCCCCTGAAGTATTACTTTCTGCTTCACGGATCGCATTGACCACTTCCTGTTCCTGCTCCTTGGTTAAAAATTGTTCAACTTCCATAAGTACATCTATGATAAAAAAGAGGCCAAAGCTATTGCTTTGGCCTATATTATAATAATTTCTGAATTAATTAAAATCTACAGTCGGCGCATTTTCACTACCTGGAGCAGCTTGAAACAAGGCCATGGGATCAAAATTTAAAAACCCAGCAACCACACTCGCAGGAAATTTTCTCACATAAACATTATAATCCTTTGCTTGTTCGTTAAACCTGTTTCTTTCTACATTGATCCTGTTTTCAGTTCCTTCAAGCTGGCTCTGTAATTCCAAAAAGTTTTGATTTGCTTTCAGATCCGGATATTTTTCAACCACCACCATTAATTTACTTAAAGCACCAGACAGAGAATTTTGTGACTGCTGAAACGAAGCCATTTGTTCTGGTGTAATATTACTTGGATCAATTGTCGTTTTGGTTGCATTGGCTCTGGCCTGAATGACAGCTTCCAACGTTTCCTTTTCAAAATCAGCATATCCCTTTACTGTACTTACAAGATTTGGGATAAGGTCAGATCTTCTTTGATAGGCACTCTCAACATTTGCCCATTGGGTTTTAGCAGTCTCTTGTTTCTCGACCATAGTGTTGTTTAATCCAACACCCCATCTGAATATGCCAATAACGATCACTGCGATAATAATTAGGGGAAGCCATTTTTTCATGATATTCTATTTAAATTTAAAGTTGGTTCTTAATTTCAATAAGTTCGTTTTTGATCTCTTCCAATCTTAGAATGATCTTGTGCTTTGAAAAAATATCGTCGGGGTTTTCCCTTAATTTGTTCTTTGCTCCTTCAAGTGTAAACCCTTTTTCCTTGACTAAAAAAAAGATCATTTTCAGGTTCTGCAAATCCTCAGGAGTAAACAACCTGTTGCCCTTTTTATTCTTTTTAGGTTTTAGAACCTCAAATTCGTTTTCCCAAAATCTAATCAAAGATGTGTTTACACCAAAAGCTTTGGCCACCTCACCTATTTTATAATATCTTTTATCCGGTAGATCTATTTGCATTAGTCGAGTGATTGTCCTTCTTGCGAAGCCATTTTTAACATTTCCTGAAACTCTTCCGGTGAAAGATCACCATAGTAAAAGTTGATAGGGTTAACTTGTTGTTTGTTATAACGAACCTCATAATGTAAATGAGGTGCTTGTGAACGGCCGGTACTTCCAACATAACCTATGAGGTCACCTCTTTTCACCTTCTGCCCTCTTTTGACATTGTATTTTGAAAGATGCGCATATAGCGTCACATATCCAAAACCATGATCAATTCTAATGTGCTTCCCAAAACCTGATGATCCGGCATCTGCACGTATCACTTTACCATTTCCTGTGGCATATATCGGAGTCCCTTTGGGAGAGGTGAAGTCCATCCCTTTATGTCTTTTTCGTGCTTTGGTAAACGGGTCTAATCTCCATCCAAAGCCGGAAGCCATTCTGGTAAGATCCTGTTTACTCACTGGTTGTATGGCAGGAATTGAAGCCAACAACTCTTCCTTGTCTTTAGCAAGATTAATAATTTCATCTAAAGACTTGGATTGCACATACAACTGCTTAGAGAGTATGTCAATATTTTTCGTTGCCTCAATAATCATTTGAGAATTATCAAACCCTTCTATTGATTTATACCGATTCACTCCACCAAAACCTGCTTTTCTCTGTTCCTCAGGAATAGGGTTGGCTTCAAAATAAGTTCTGTAGATATTATTGTCCCTTTTCTGAATTCCATCAAGTACTTCATCCGCCTGTGTCATTTTCTTTTCCAGCAATTCATAATGGAGCTTCATATTTTCCAATTCTCGCTTCATCACCTTTTGTCTGGGTGATTCAACGAACTGATACATCACAAAAACAATGAATCCGCCCATCAAAGCAGATGCCACAACAAAAGTCATCATTCTCCTGAACTTATCCCGCTTTCTAAGCTCTATTTTCCTATAGGATAAGGTATCAGAATCGTAATAATATTTTACCTTCGCCATAATTATAAATATACTATTTTTACAACTAAAATAAGCCTATATCAGCTGCAGTAAAAAACAAATTTACAATTTTTTTTTGTCACTGATATATCCAAAAGATATGGCTGTTAATATTATTTTATGACTTCACAGGAAATCAGAAAAGAATTTTTGAACTTCTTTGCTTCTAAACAGCATAAAATTGTTCAATCGGCTCCACTAGTCAATAAAAATGATCCTAGTTTGATGTTCGTCAACGCTGGAATGAACCCTTTTAAGGAGTTTTTTCTGGGGCAAAAGGAAGCGCTTCAACCGAGGATTGCCGATACCCAAAAATGTTTAAGAGTTTCTGGGAAACACAATGATCTGGAAGAGGTTGGGATGGACACTTACCACCACACCATGTTTGAAATGCTGGGTAACTGGAGTTTCGGAGACTATTTTAAAAAAGAGGCCATTACCTGGGCCTGGGAACTATTGACCGAAGTTTTTAAAATTGACAAAGACAGTCTTTATGTGACTGTTTTTGAAGGCGATAAAGAAGATGGTCTTGCCTTTGATCAGGAAGCATATGATTTCTGGTTGGCGCATATACCTGAAAACAGAATTCTTAAAGGCAATAAAAAAGATAACTTTTGGGAAATGGGCGCACAGGGACCTTGCGGCCCTTGCAGCGAAATCCATGTAGATATAAGATCGGAAGAAGAAAAGATACAAGTACCGGGCAAAGACCTGGTCAATATGGATCATCCTTTGGTCATCGAAATATGGAACCTGGTATTTATGGAATTCAACAGAAGGGCCAACGGCACTTTGGAGAAACTTCCAGAGAAGCATGTTGATACTGGTATGGGCTTTGAAAGGCTGTGCATGGTCATTCAAAAGGTACAATCAAACTACGATACTGATGTATTTACTCCCATCATCAGAGAGATTGAAACCATCACCAACAGTACCTATGGCAAGGATGAGAAAACGGATGTAGCTATTCGGGTAATTGCAGATCATGTAAGAGCTGTTGCATTCGCTATAGCTGACGGACAACTACCTTCCAACAACGGAGCTGGTTATGTGATCCGGAGAATCTTAAGAAGAGCCATTCGGTATGGATTTACCTTTTTAGATAAAAAGGAGCCTTTTATTTATCAATTGGCAGATGTCTTAGAAAAACAAATGGGTGATGATTTCCCTGAAATAATGGCCCAAAAGCATCTTATTCACAATGTGATCAAGGAAGAAGAGCATTCCTTTTTAAGGACTCTGGATCAAGGACTGATCCTTCTTGACAATATCATCTCCAACACCAAGGTGAATCTAATTTCAGGTAAAAAAGCATTTGAATTGTATGACACCTATGGGTTCCCCAAAGATCTTACTTCTCTTATTCTTCGGGAAAAAGGTATGGAATTTGACGAAGCCGAATTCGAAGTGGAAATGTCAAAACAAAAATCGCGCTCTAGAGCTGCTGCTGTGGTTGATACCGATGACTGGAATATCCTTATGAGCGATGTCGAACAAGAATTCATTGGTTATGATTATCTGCAGGCAGAAGTTAAAATTACTCGTTACAGAAAAGTGTCGTCTAAAAAAGACGGCGATATGTATCAGCTTGTTTTCAATATGACGCCCTTTTATCCTGAAGGTGGCGGACAGGTTGGCGACAAGGGCTATCTTGAAGTGAGTAATGGTAATGTCATCTACATCCTCGATACTAAGAAAGAAAACAATCTCATACTTCATTATACAAAGAACCTCCCTGAGGATCCTAGTGAAAAATTCAAGGTTATAGTTGACAAGAAACAACGTTTCAGAACTATGTGTAACCATACCGCTACTCATTTACTTCATCAGGCGCTAAGAACGATTCTCGGAACGCATGTGGAACAAAAAGGGTCTGCAGTACACTCAAAAAACCTGAGATTTGATTTTTCACATTTCTCTAAGTTAAGTACTGAAGAAATAAAGGATATTGAACAATTTGTAAATTCCAGGATTCAAGAAAATATTGCCCTCCAGGAAAATAGGCAGGTTCCTTTGGAAGAAGCAAAAAAATCAGAGGCAATCATGCTTTTTGGAGAAAAATATGGTGACACGGTAAGAACCATTAAGTATGGCAAATCTACGGAGCTTTGTGGCGGTACACATGTCAAAAACACAGGAGACATCTGGCATTTTAAGATCATGAGCGAAAGCGCTATTGCTTCAGGAATTCGAAGAATTGAGGCCATTACAAATGATGCGGTAAGAGACTATTATTTTGAGCAGGACGAAGCCTATAGCAAAATCAAATCTGTACTTAAAAACCCTTCTGATCTTTTTAAATCAGTACAAAATCTTCAAGAGGAAAACAACAAACTTAAAAAGGAAATTGAACAGTTAAACAAATTGAAAGCAGCATCTTTCAAAGATGATCTGATCAAAAATAAAAGAGAGATCAACGGTGTGAATTTTATAGGAGCCCTAATTGATACGGATGCAGGCTCAATGAAAAATATTGCCTTTGAAATTGCAGGAGAACTTGATAATCTCTTCTTTATAGGAGGTTCAGACCTTAATGGAAAAGCAATCTTAACTATTTATATTTCTAAAAACCTGGTCGAAACAAAAAGTTTGCATGCGGGTAATATCGTTCGTGAATTGGGAAAATTCATTCAAGGTGGGGGCGGCGGACAAGCTTTTTTTGCTACTGCAGGTGGAAAGAACCCTTCTGGTTTAAAACAGGCATTGGAGGCAGCTGAAAAGATCCTGGAAAACTAACATTACGGAGTTAAGGCCAATGAAAATAAATGAAATTCAGAACAGAAATAAAATGTACGGCTACAGCAAAACAAATTGATCATCAATCAAGTTTGGTTTTGTTAGGATCTTGTTTTTCTGAACACATGGAAGATAAGTTCCAATATTTTAAATTTGACACTTTTGCCAATCCTTTTGGTATACTTTTTAATCCGAGAGCCATACAAACAGCTGTACAACACTGTGCAGAAAAAACCAGCTATTCAAAAGAAGACCTCCTGGAGCATGGTGACAAATGGTTGAGCCTTAACCATCACAGCAAATTTGACCAAAGAGATCAGAAGCAGGTACTTGAAGATATCAATAAAAATATCAAATACGGACATCAGGCACTTAGAAACGCCTCTCATGTGATCATTACTTTGGGTACTTCCTGGGTCTATAAATGGAAAGAAGACCAACGTATTGTTGGTAATTGCCATAAGATTCCACAGAAATATTTTAGCAAAGAGCTGCTTTCTTCTGAGGAAATCTTGGCAAGTTTAAGGCAAATAATCAGCCTGATTCGAAGCATTAATAAAAATGCCTCCTTTATTTTTACAGTAAGCCCTGTGCGGCATCTCAAAGATGGCTTTATTGAAAATACGCTCAGTAAATCCCTGCTTCATAAGGCCATACATGATGTGAAAAAAGAAACAGAGGTCAGTTATTTTCCAGCTTATGAAATCATGATGGATGATCTGAGAGACTATAGGTTTTATACTAATGATTTAGTGCATCCTAATGAAATGGCGGTTGACTATATCTGGAAACTATTCGCAGCATCTTGGATCAGAGAAAGTTCAAGGGAAGTTATGAATGACATAGATGATATTCAAAAGTCATTGGCTCACCGATCTTTTGATCCTGATTCTGAAGCTCATAAGCTATTTCTTAAAAAACTTCAGCACAAAATTCAGGTGCTAAAACAAAAGCTTCCAGAAATTGAATTCCATAAAAAAAGGAAGTGATCATCACTTCCTTTTTTTATATTATGTTATCAAGTAGTTAATTAATACAATTGGCTACACTGCCCCAAGGGCCTCCATTGATTGCATCTACACCGTGTTGTTTTAAAATTGTTGCTGCCGAACCACTTCGAGCACCACTTCTGCAACAGGTGATTACTTGTTTATTCAAACTTTTTATCTCATCCAAATGACTACCGATGGTATTCAATGGAATATTCTTTGAACCTTGTACGTGACCATCTTGAAACTCCTCAATAGTTCTCACATCAATGACCACTGCTCCATTTTGCAAATATTGCTCTATCGATGCAACACTTGTACTTCCTCCAAACAAATTAAATAATCCCATATACTTTTATTAGTTATAAATTTTCTGCAAATTTCTGAAATTAAAATGAATTATCTGTAACAAGGGTGACAAATACTATTTGCGTTTTACTTGCATATAGTCTAAAGTAAGATTTACCATTGAGATAACTCCCAATTTAAGACCTCCTTCATCTATATAAAAATCTGGCGTGTGGTGAGATGCAGCATCTTCCTTTTTCACATCGAGCGGCTTCCCTCCAACAAAGAAATACAAACCGGGGACTTCTTTCTGGAAAAAAGAAAAATCCTCCGCTCCGGTGATGGCATTGATCAATATTACATTTTCCTTTCCAGCTGAACTTTCCAGTGAAGGCAACATTTTGGCTGTTAATTCAGGGTCGTTATAAGTAATTGGTATACCTTTATCTATAGTAATATCTGCTGTTGCACCGTAACTTTCGGCGATAGCCTTTACTCTGAATATCATCGTTTCATTTAATTTCTTTTGCATATCATAATTAAGTGTTCTGATGGTTCCAATCAGCTCAACTTCTTCTGGTATGATATTATTTCTCACTCCTCCTCTGATCAACCCAACCGAAATTACAGCAGCTTCCTTGGTCAATTCAGTGTCTCTACTAATGATGCCATTTAGTCCTGTAATGACTTGTGCTGCAATAAAAACAGGATCAGTACCTGCCCAAGGACTGGATCCATGAGTTTGCTTGCCATGAATCTTGATCACAAATCGTTGTGCAGCAGCCATAGTACCCATTGGCTTATACTCTATTGTACCTATATCTGTGTCTGCACTAATATGCAATCCAAAGATGGCATCCACATCAGGATTTTTCAGCACACCTTCTTTCACCATCATTTCAGCTCCTCCTTCTTCTCCTGGCGGAACTCCTTCTTCAGCAGGTTGAAAAATGAATTTGACGGTTCCTTTTAAATCCTTCTTCATTTTGCTGAGTACTTCAGCAGTACCCATCATCATGGCGATATGTGTATCGTGACCACAGGCATGCATAACACCCGTTTCTATCCCATTATAAGTGCTAACAACTTTCGAAGCAAATGGAAGAGGGACTCTTTCAGTCACAGGCAAGCCATCAATATCGGCCCTTAGGGCAACGACAGGTCCGGGTTTACCTCCTTTTAAAATTCCAACTACTCCAGTATGCGCAATTCCTGTTTGTACTTCCATCCCCAAACCTTCTAAATGCGCTGCTATTTTTTTAGCAGTCTCAAACTCTCTGCTCGACAATTCAGGGTGTTCATGAAAATCTCGTCGCCATTCAATGACCTTAGGTTCTACATCGTCGATGAGTTGTTCTGTTTTAATTGATTGAGCTTGTAAACCTATTCCGATTAACAAGATAAAAAGTATTCCTTTTTTCATATTAAATTTTTAAAATTCTAATTTGTGGAGGTAAATCTAATCAAAATACTTGATTCAATTTCCTGCGCTTAAAATGAAATTGTTATCGTGTAAATAACATCTCACGATATTTTACCAAGGGCCATAATTCATCATCTATCATCAGTTCTAACTTATCACAATGATATCTGATCTCGTCAAAATAAGGTTTTACTTTTTCACAGTACATGATAGCCTTCTTCTCTGCATCTATCGTTTTATTCGCCTTTTTTCTTTCCGCGACCATGGCATTGGTCTTCTTGGTGATGCCCGATATATGCTCAGAGATCTTTTTGATCATATCCATTTGCTCTTTGGCTACTGTTTCAAATTCCTCACTAAAAACCTCTTTTAAACCTTTCACATTTCTGATTAAAGTATTCTGATAATTTACGGCAGTTGGAATCACATGGTTCATGGCGATATCTCCCAGCACCCTTCCTTCGATCTGTATTCTTAAAGAGTATGCCCCAAATTCGATCTCATGCCTCGCAGTGATCTCTTTCTCATTCATCACATCCATTTCTTGGTACAGCTCTATGGCCTTTGAAGTCACCTTTACCTTTACTGCCTGAGGTGTTGTTTTATTATTGCTAAGTCCGCGTTTGGCAGCTTCTTTCTCCCATTCTTTGCCATAACTATTCCCTTCAAATAGAATATTCTTTGATTGTTTTATATACTCTCTAAGCACATTAAAAATTGCCTCATCCTTTTTGAATGATTTAGCATCAATTAATTGATCAACTTCTACCTTGAAATCCTTTAATTGTTTGGCAACGATGGTATTTAAAACGGTCATGGAATTGGCACAGTTGGCCATAGACCCTACTGCCCTAAATTCAAATTTATTCCCCGTAAAAGCCAAAGGAGATGTTCTGTTTCTATCAGTATTATCCAACAAGATCTCAGGTATCTTACCTACCACATTCAATTTAAGATCCGTTTTCTCCTCAGGGGAAAGCTTCCCGTCGGTTACGTTTTCCAGTTCTTTAAGCACAGCGGTTAGTTGCTCTCCAATATATACAGATATGATCGCTGGAGGAGCCTCATTAGCACCCAATCTATGGTCATTACTTGCTGAAGCAACTTCTGCCCTCAAAAGTTCCTCATAGCTGTGAATGGCCTTAATGGTATTCACAAAAAAAGTAAGGAACTGCAAGTTTCTCATAGGCGTTTTTCCGGGACTTAATAGATTCACTCCTCCATCTGTACTTAAAGACCAATTATTATGTTTTCCTGATCCATTGATTCCTTGAAATGGCTTTTCATGGAGCAAAACCTTTAACTGGTGTTTAGATGCTACCTTACCAATAATATCCATGAGCAGCGCGTTATGATCAACGGCCAGATTGGCTTCTTCATGAATGGATGCAATTTCAAATTGATTCGGAGCTACTTCGTTATGCCTGGTTTTTACTGGTATGCCCAATTTTATACATTCAATTTCCAGTTCGATCATAAAACTCATTACTCTTTGGGGTATACTTCCAAAATAGTGATCGTCTAGTTGCTGTCCCTTTGCAGAGGATTGACCCAAAAGAGTTCGGCCAGTTAACACAAGATCAGGCCGAGATAAGACAAGGGCTTTATCGATAAGAAAATATTCCTGCTCCCATCCAAGAGATGCATTAACCTTTGAAACATTTTTATCAAAATATCTTGCAACCCCTGTAGCCTGCTTATCTATGGCATTAAGTGCTCTGAGCAAAGGTGTTTTATTGTCTAGTGCTTCTCCGGTATAGGCCACAAAAATTGTGGGGATACACAGGGTTGTTCCATAAATAAAGGCTGGAGAAGTAGGGTCCCAGGCAGTATAACCTCTTGCTTCGAAGGTGTTTCTTATACCTCCGCTGGGGAAACTCGAAGCATCCGGTTCTTGCTGTACCAGTTCATTTCCTCCAAATCTTTCCAATGCTTTCCCATCTTCTCTAAGCTCAAAAAAGGCATCATGCTTTTCTGCCGTACCACCTGTTAAGGGTTGGAACCAATGTGTATAATGAGTAACTCCCTTTGACAAGGCCCAGTTCTTCATTGAATTAGCCACTTGATCAGCAATTTTTCTATCAATATTAGAGCCGTGCTTTACTGCATTCATTACCCCTTCAAAAGCATCTTTGGTAAGATACTGCTGCATACTCTCTTCGTTGAAAACATGTGATCCAAAATACTCTGAACGGTTCTTTGTTTCAATGATTGGGATCAATTTCCTGTTTAAAGTTTGCTGAAGGGCCCTGGATCTAAATGTAGACATACACTAAAAATTAAATTTTAAAGGGGTAAAAATACTAATTTTTTAAATGTACCCCTTAAAAAATTGGGTATTCATAAAAATAATACACATCTATACATATTTACCCCCAATATTTTTCATGTGAGGCATTTATATTTATATTTGCCTTCAAATTATTTAATCTAGAAATTTATGAGCAAAGCGAAATTAGAGTACATTTGGTTAGACGGACACCAACCTACTCAAGAGTTGAGAAGTAAGACTAAAGTCGAAGAGGATTTTAGCGGTAAATTAGAGGATTGTAAAGTATGGTCTTTTGATGGATCATCAACTGAACAGGCTAAAGGTGGATCTTCA
>RCND010000241.1_pt1 | contig 31248 bp, 29 predicted proteins | sample 2041351 | NCBI WGS metagenome assembly RCND01 (sample SAMN09708230, study PRJNA481090) | Marine sediment metagenome, whole genome shotgun sequencing project. | biome: marine sediment; feature: ocean; material: sediment; isolation source: Sewage treatment plant 12B marine sediment (STP12B) ... | reverse complement strand
CTACAGAGGCCGAATATACGTATGCAGTCGCGCCATGCTTGTCATCATCAGAGTGCTTGCAAAGAGGAGGAGTCCATATACAGCCACTCAGTATGCTCCAAATTCTAACACCTGAGAGGCTGGTTTCGGGGTAAAGCGGACATTTCGAACTGGCCAATTTTATTAAATGCCAGGTCCGCTTTCGACCAATAGCTGTCAAAAGACTTTGCGAAAACGGAGGATATGAGTGAGACTAAATTGCGAATCGAAGCTACACGATTTATCACACTTAGCTGTCGATTGTTCAGGTGCTTTGGCATATTGATCTACATTTACCCAGTAGGAAAGACAAATGTAAACACAGAATTTCACGAAATGACTGTAAATGGCAAAAGAACGAAAACCACGATGCAGGACTTAACTCAACTGTCCGAATTCTCCGGATCTGACCCTATTGATTAGACCTAGACTATCACCCAAACTGCTTAAGGGCTTTGGCCCTTTTAATTTAGAATCAAACTACCCGGCTATGAAGCCACCGTCGACCATGTGGATGGAACCGGTGCAATAAGACGAGTCGTCACTGGCGAGAAACAATGCCATATTCGCGACTTCCTGGTCGGTGCCGTAGCGTTTCATGGGAATCATCGCTTCAATATCGTCATGCAAACTTTTTGAATCGTCGGGTGCCATTTGTGTTTCGAGCGAGTGCATCATGCGATTGTCAATCGGCCCCGGCCCTATCGCATTGACCCGAATTCGGCTTTCGGCAAGTTCCATGGCCGAGGTTTTGACCAATCCAAAAACGGCATGTTTGCTGGCGGTATAGGGCGACACGCCTGGAAATCCAGTCATGCCGGCAACGGAGGATATGGCGATCATCGAGCCGCCGCCGCGCGCTTTCATCGGGGCGACACAATATTTCATCGACAGCCAAACGCCGATAACATTGACGTTCAAAACCTGCTGCCAATTCTCATAGGTCTGGTTTTCGATCGGACTAACCAGCCCTTCGGTACCAGCATTGGCCATCAGGATGTCAACACCCCCGAAAGCATCGATTGTCGCCTGAACTGCATTGGCGGTTTGTTGTTCATTGTCGGCTTCAGCAATCGCTTGCGCAATATTTTCACCGCCGCCTAATTTCTTGGTGAGTGCGGTAAGCTTATCTTGCGATCGCGCTACAAGCATAACTTTGGCTCCTTGATCCAGATATAATCTAGCGGTCGCCTCGCCAATGCCTCCGGTCGCTCCGGTAATGATCGCAACCTTACCCTCCAGCCTGTTTCCTGTACTCATGCGTCTTCTCCCGTTATTGTATTGTTTTGATATTCTCGAATTATAGTCGGCACGACAAAATTGATTTCAAAAATTTGGATTTCATTAGCGTGCATGTGAACGTCGATAATCGGACGCCGTTCTTGAGCGCTCGCAACCGTACTTGGATGGTATACAAGTAGTGCAAATAATCGCACAGCGTTTCTCCAGCTGATCGAATCGAGTGGCTGCTTTCGGCCAGATGCGGACATCGTATTGCTTTCTACCAGAGTCGCTTACCCGTCCCGATTATAGACAACCGGCATCTTGCCCTTCCACTGATTCCAAATCTCATCGTCGCCGATAAGGTCAGCCATGAAGCAACCTACGTTGATTCGGCTGGTCACGCCCGCGTCAAAGATTGCGCTTCTAATGGGCGATGGGTGCACCGCAAATCCTGTCACTTTAGCTTCATCGCTCAAGGCATCAGGACGTACGACAGCCCACTCGATTGTGCCGTCATTTTGGCCAATCCGGGTACGAAGATAATCTGCTGCGTCTTCGTTATCAGCATGTGGGGGCAACAATAAACGAAGAAGTCCGATGATGCACTATTGTCCGGTCGATATTTGCTCGTCGAGATCACGGTTGCTGTTACCCGTAGTATTCATAAGCACGAACTTGACATGATCTGCAGGCTGGTTCGCCTTCACGGCACTGCAAAGTCGTCTGGTAACATCGGTTACCAGTCTTCGCGGAGGCCAAAACATGCCCCTTAAGCTGAGGGTATGACCTAAACAGGACGCTACGGCGTTACAGCCGCTCACGTGTCGAACCATCTCGTCATCGGTAAGATCCAGAACACTTGCTTGAATTACCGACAGGTTATCGTGACTCGTGATTTTTTCTGGGAGGGCTTCCTTTGATCGAACAATTATCCTTACGTGCTGCCCACGCTCCAGCAATTGTTCCAATTGCAGCCTACCGGTCGCCCCGCTGGCTCCAACCACAAGCGTTATCATTTCTTTGGTTTTCCTATATGGCGTAGACGATCATCAGCCCCTGAAGGATCCGGGACTTTGTAGATCGTGTTTCTGTTTGTTTGCAATGTCTGCTTTGGATCATTAGCGGACGTTTTCAGTCATTCAATCTCGATTCTGTGTAACGGTACTATCTGAACAAGTATCGAATGTCATAACTATTCTGACTAATCTGACTCAGACAGCCAGAACCACCAGACAATTGCTCCGATTAATGCCAAACCGGCAAGATTGATAATCATTGTATGCACCGTCAGTTTCCTCGCGGCCTGAAAAGACGCAGTCGATTGGCATTGCTCACCACCGTGACCGACGACATTGCCATTGCGCCGCCGGCAATCATTGGGTTGAGCAACAATCCAATGAACGGATAGAGCACTCCTGCAGCGATTGGAATACCCAGGGCGTTATACACAAAGGCACCGAACAGATTCTGTTTTATATTGCGAACAGTGGCCTTTGAAATTGCGATCGCATCCACTACGCCGTGTAACGATCCACGCATCAATGCTATATCTGCGCTTTCAATAGCCACATCGGTGCCGGTCCCAATTGCGAAACCGACATCGGCAGTAGCGAGGGCCGGGGCATCGTTAATGCCATCACCAACCATTGCCACGCATTCGTTGCTGGCCTGTAAGGACGAAACTTTTGCTGCTTTGTCCTGCGGTAGCACTTCGGCAATAACTTCATCGATACCAACCTGTTTTGCGACCGCCTCTGCTGTTACGGGATTGTCACCAGTGAGTAAAACAACCTTCAATCCGCTGTCGCGCATGCGTTGAATCGCATCCTTTGCGTCGGGTTTGATAGCATCGGCAACGCTTATTACGCCCGCTGCCTTATTATTCACAGCCATGAACATCGGCGTCTGTGCCTGTAGCGTTAGTTCGTGGGCTGCAATTTCAAGCAAAGAAATATCGATCTCATGATCGCCCATTAATTTATGGTTGCCCAAAAGGACCGACTTACCCTCAATCAGTGCTTCAACCCCATGCCCGGCAATCGCCGCGAAATTCTCCACCTGCAACAAACCGATTTCTTTTTCTTTAGCGGCGTTAATTATCGCTTCAGCCAGCGGGTGTTCCGAGCCCTGTTCGAGACTGGCGCCCCATTGCAGTAGCTTCTCTTCAGACCAGCCATCAACTGTCACCAGTGAGGTCACACTGGGTTTACCCTCTGTAACCGTGCCGGTCTTGTCCAGAACAATCGTACTGAGTTTGCCTGCCTGCTGAAGCGCATCACCGTTGCGAATCAATATGCCAAATTCTGCCGCCTTGCCCACTGCTACCATAATGGAAATTGGCGTTGCCAGGCCAAGCGCACATGGACAGGCGATAATCAGCACTGTCATAGTTGCGACGATCGCGAATGTCACTACCTGATCACCGTTGCCAAAGTTAATCCACGCAAGAAAAGTTATAACCGCGACGATCATTACGCTGGGTACAAATATTGCCGATACTTTGTCGACCAGGCGACCGATTGCTGGTTTTGAAGATTGCGCTATTCGCACCATCTCGATTATCCGGGCAAGCGCTGTATCTTTGCCGATGCGACGTGCTTTGAAGAGGAAAGTGCCCGCCTTGTTAATAGTGCCAGCGCTAACCTCGTCGCCAACCTGTTTTTGTGCCGGGACCGGTTCACCGGTAAGCATCGATTCATCAATACTGGAATTGCCTTCAATGATGTCACCGTCAACGGCGATTCGTTCACCAGGCCTGACCCGCAGCGTTTCCTCGAGACCGACATCCTCGATCGGAATCTCGACTTCAACTCCTTCTCGCACCGCGCGTGCCGTCTTCGGCTGCAGCCCGATCAGGCGCTTGATCGCCTCGGAAGTCTTACCACGAGCGCGCATCTCCAGTGCAGCACCAAAGTTGATAAATGCAATGATGATCGCTGCTGCTTCGAAGTAGGCATGCTGTGCCATCGGTGGTACCAGGTCAGGAAAGCCAATGATCACCATTGAATACGTCCACGCTGTACCCGTGCCAAGCGCAATTAACGTGTCCATATTCGCATTGTGGTTTTTGGCGGATTTCCAGGCGCCGGAGAAGAAATGACCGCCGGAATAGACCAGCACAACAAGCGTCAGTATTCCGATACCCAACCAGAAACCTCGCCCGCCACTAGTCGCAAAACCCGGCAGGTACCCCGCCATACCGAAGATGAATTGTGGAAAACCCACGCAAGCGGCAAAAGCAGCCATTTTCAGCAACTTGCGGTAATGGGCCAGCTCGGCTGCTTCCTTTTCCGACTCATCTTCAACGCCCGTCAATTCTGCAGCGTCGTAGCCCGCGGAGCGAACTGCATCGACCAATGACTGTGCGCTCACGTCTCCTTCAATCGTCGCGGTATGCTCGGCGAAATTGACGTTCGCGAGCGACACCCCAACTACTCCATTCAAGGCTTTATCGACTGAAGACACGCAACCGGCACAGCTCATGCCAGATACGGAAAGCCTGATTGTTTCACTCATTGAGGTGATCTCATTAGCGAAAAGGCCGGTTACATTCTACGGGCAAATGGGATCGAACCGGGACTATTCAATATTACTGGCAATCGCCCGCTGGGCGGGCTCCTACAAAGCTAATTAGCAATTAGCCCACCCAGTGGGCTATATCGTGAACAAACGACCTCTACAGGATGTTTCTTCCAAATGCGCTTTGAATTAACGCCACCGTGCGTTCGGCGGAGACATTCGCCTGATCCAGAAACGGATTCAGTTCAACAACCTCCATAGAGGTCATGCGGCCGGTGTCTGCACAGTTTTCCAGAAGCTGGTGTGCCTCACGAAAACTGACGCCGCCAGGTACAAGCGTACCTGACCCGGGGATCACAGATGGATCGCAGCCATCAACGTCGAAGCTGATGTGAAAGCCGACTGTGTCGGTATTTACGATTCGCAGGGCTTCGCGACAAACATGAGTCATGCCAAGCTCATCAATATCACGCATGGTAAACGCCGTAACGCCGCTGCTGCGAATGAGCTTGCGTTCGTGATCATCAATTTGGCGTATGCCTATCAGAACAACATTCTCGGCTTTAACTGCCGGGCATTGATCAAGAATGTTGGACAGCTCTTTGTCGCCGTGACCGAGCAGGTGAGCCAGTGGCATGCCATGAATGTTTCCGCTCGGTGATGTTCCGGGCAGGTTCATGTCACCATGCGCATCGAACCAGATCAGTCCGATATCTGCATCTTGCTCGCGAAAATGGGCCGATACTCCGGATACCGTACCCATGGCAATTGAATGATCGCCGCCGATCACAAGCGGAATCTGTCCAGCCTGCATCGTCTTCAGTGTGGTAACAGCGACGTTCGTGCACACTTCCAGGATTTCATCCTTGAAGCGCGCCTCCATGCGTTCTAACTTTCGTGTTTCCATGGTTGGCACCGGAATGTCGCTCTCTACAGTGACGTCGTAACCAAGTTTTCCGATTGCTCTTCGCAACCCGGCCACACGGAGTGCCGAAGGGCCGGCATCCGTGCCCCTGCGCGATGCGCCGAGATCCAGTGGCACACCAATGATATGAACAGGCTTTGCTTGCTGAGTCATTTTTTATCACCTTGTTAGCTGACTCTGGTAACAACTCTTGCGTCAATTGCTACCGGAGTGCGAAGTCTATTGGAATATGCGCATGGATTGAAGCGTCGAGTCGAATCCATCATGCCGTCGGACAGAGTATTGGAGCCGCAGCTGCCGGTATACTTACGCCAAGTCGAGAACATGAGAAAAAATAATGTCGATTTATGCCACGTTCGACCAAACAGAACTGGATCGTGAGTACTCGCCGAGCAGCTGCATTGACGATATTAGTGTCTTTCTCAACGCATATGCGTCCGTTAGCCGCAAAGTCAAAGACGCTGCAACGAAGCAAGGTACATGCATGCAAAATCTTGCCTACGGGGTGCAGGAAGATGAACGGCTGGATTTGTTTGTTCCGCCGACAACCCAGGGTGCCCCTTTGCACATCTACATACACGGTGGATACTGGCGAGCGTTAAGCAAAAATGATTCTGCATTCGCCGCGCCGATGTTCCAGCAGCACGGTAGTTTTTTTGCCGCACTTGATTATACGCTGGCGCCCAACGCCACCCTGACACAAATCGTCCAGCAAAATCGGCTGGCCATAAGCTGGCTGTTTGACAACGCAGATAACTGGGGCTTCGATCGCGAAAAAATCTATCTTTCCGGAAGCTCAGCCGGCGCTCACCTGACAATAATGATGTTAATGACCGATTGGTCTCAATACGGATTGCCACAGAACGTTATTAAGGGAGTCTGTGCAGTGAGTGGCATATACGATCTTGAACCCATTCGACTCTCCTATGTTAATGAGCCACTGGGGATGACTTGTCAGGAGGCAGCCGAGAACAGTCCCATGGGAAAAATGATACGCAATCACTGTCCTATAGTTCTCGCCTATGGTGATAACGAAACCAGCGAATTCAAAAGACAGACCAACGAGTATCGGGACTTTCTGTCGCAGTCAGGCGAGACTGTCAGTTTCAGTGAAATCCGCAACAGGAATCACTTCGATGTCATTATGGATTTGATGCATTCAGATACTTGGCTTGCGCGGCAAGTATTGGACCAGATGGCCAATTCCCGTTAAAAATTTCTTTAGTCTTAAATCGGTACGTAATCGGGTTTACATGAGGATTCAACGATGGCTAAACAATACGATGCGATTATCATCGGCACTGGCCAGTCCGGACCAGCACTTGCTGGCCGTCTGAGCCAGGAAGGATTAAAGACCGCAATCATCGAGCGCAAGCTTGTGGGCGGCACCTGTGTGAACGTCGGATGCACGCCAACCAAGACACTTGTCGGCAGCGCTCGAATTGCCTATGCGGCCCGCGAAGCCGAAAAATTTGGCGTTTCCATTGCCGGCGATATCTCGGTCGACATGCGACGGGTCAAAGCGCGTAAAGACGAGGTGACTGGCGCATCAATCCAGGGCGTCACAAGCTGGCTCGAGGGAATGGACAATGTTGACCTGATTCGTGGCCATGGACGATTTGTCGGCAGCCATTCGGTTGAGGTAAATGGCGATGTGCTCGAGGCTGAAAAAATATTCATCAACGTAGGAGCCCGCGCGCGAGTACCGGATTGGGAAGGACTGAGTAAGGTTCCATTTTTCACAAACTCAAGCATCATGGATGTCGATTTCCTGCCCGAACACCTGATCATCGTCGGTGGCAGTTACATTGGCCTGGAATTCGCCCAGATTTATCGTCGCTTCGGCAGCAAAGTAACCGTTATCGAGATGGGCGATCGCATTATTCGGCGTGATGACGAAGATGTGTCCGCGGCAGTACAGGACATGCTTGAAGGAGAGGGAGTTAATTTTCGCTTGCAGGCAGATTGTATTGCGGCTCGCGCGACCGATTCGGGAGTCGCGGTTCGCGTAACCTGCGAAGAAGGTCCGGAAGAGGAATCCGGATCACACCTGCTGCTCGCGGTCGGTCGCATTCCGAATACCGATGAACTGGGCTTGGACCAAGCCGGCATCGAATCCAGTCAATTTGGCACGATCAATGTTGATGATCATCTGTGCACCAATGTGCCAGGAATCTGGGCCATTGGAGATGTCAATGGTCGTGGTGCATTCACGCATACCTCATATAACGATTATGAAATTGTGGCGGCAAATCTTTTCGATAACGACCCCCGCAAGGTTTCAGATCGAATCCTTTGTTACGGCCTGTTTACTGATCCGCCGCTGGGAAGAATTGGCATGACCGAAAACGAGGTTCGCGCGTCCGGGCGGCGTGCACTCATAGGCAAGAGAATGATGACGCGGGTTTCACGTGCAAGAGAATTTGGTGATACGCGTGGTTTCATTAAGATTATTGTCGACGCAGATAGCGAGGAAATTCTTGGGGCTGCTATCCTCGGGCTCAGTGGTGATGAAGCGATTCACTGTCTGCTGGATACCATGTATGCGCGCCAACCATATACAGTAATCTCACGCGCCGTGCATATCCATCCGACAGTTGCCGAGCTCATTCCCACCGTCCTGCAGGAAATGCTGCCTCTGGAGTAAGCGGTTTCTTTGCAGGATTTATTGATAATTGTCTTTATGCGCCAGTGAAGTCAAAGACAGGAATCGCTTCGACGTCAACATGGATTTGATGTATGCAAATGCCGGACTTGCTCAACAAGTTTTTGGCCAGATGGCTATTTCTCGTTGAGGAGTTTTTCTATAACAGCGGTATCCTGACCAACCATGCCTTTGTCGATCGTTAGTAATGGATCGGGGTGACCGGCCGTCTCCAACGCGTCTCGCAGGAGGCCGAGAAAACGTGGTGCTGCGACCAGTGCGTAATCACGGCAGCTACCCTCTTGCCTGGCCTTGGCGACACGGCCCGCGACTTCCTTGGCAAAAGCGATTGCCGCATGCTTTTTGGGATCGGTTTTTTCGTTGGTCATGGTGTGTCGACCCTGGCCATGACTGTCGAAACTACGGCCACCGCGATCGGAAATCTGGCTGGAGGTCTTTTGCCGGGCAACCTCATTTTCCAGCTGGGCCAGCTCCCGCAAAGGACTGTACTTCGTGTCCCAGGCATAAAAAATCGCTCTGGATTCGTCTGCAACGACGACCCAGTCTGACTTCTGGCCAAGCGACTCTGCACTACTCATCATCTGCCACCTCGCGGCTCATCACCCGATTTTTACTATAGGCTGAGGGCTATTTGCGCACAACGGGGAATAGTACCTATTGAATAAGGCGATCACTTAGACGATTTAATATACTGACCTGTCGACAGGAGAACCGCATGAACTTTCAACTTCAGTTTTTTGGCGCCACCGAGCAGGTAACGGGATCGCTCTATGTGATTCGTGCTGGCAATCACACGATAATGCTCGAGTGCGGCCTTATTCAGGGCGGCCGGAAGGCGGAAAAACGTAATCGGGATCCTTTTCCGGTTCCCATCGATGAAATCGATGCCGTCGTGTTAAGCCATGCGCATATCGACCACTCCGGACGAGTACCCCTCCTCGTTCGGCGGGGTTATGAAGGACCCATCTACGCACAAAATGCGACCAGGGCGCTGTGCAAAATCATGTTGCCCGACTCCGGTTATATTCATGAAAAGGATGCGCAATGGGAGAACAAAAAAAGAGCGAAGAGAGGCGCAAAGAAGAATACCTCGAGCTCAAGAACCGAGAAAAGTGCAAAAGATGAGTTGGCGGAAATCGAGCCTCTCTATACCAAGGCTGACGCCGAAGCATGCCTTACACAGTTTGAAAGCGCCCCCTATGAGGAAGACGTCGAGATTGTGCCAGGCCTCACGCTACGCTTTCACGATGCCGGCCATATCCTCGGGTCCGCCATCGTTGAACTTGAATATCATGAAGGAGGTGAGAGTCGAACGCTCGTATTCAGTGGCGATCTCGGCTATCGCGACGCACCGGTAATGGAAGCACCAAAGCGCCTCCGCCATGCGAATGCAGTATTGATGGAGAGCACCTACGGCGATCGCTTACATCGACCGTTCGCCGAAACCATTGAAGAGCTAACCGACGTTTTCAATGTTGCCCGTGCCGCAAAGGGAAATGTACTTATTCCTGCCTTTACCGTCGGTCGTACGCAGGACTTGCTTTACCTGATGGCCGAGCATTATGAGGAATGGGGACTGCGCCACTGGCATATCTTCCTCGATAGCCCTATGGCTATAGAGGCGACCAACGCATATTCCAGGTACCGCCATCTATATGGCGCGAAACTATTCGGACCGGAATCAAACCTTCCTGCTTTGGATAATTTTCACGAGACCCGCTCTACCGAAGAATCGATGGCTATCAACCAAATTCATTCCGGAGCCATCATCATTGCCGGCAGCGGTATGTGCAACGGTGGGCGCATTCATCATCACCTCAGGAACAATATCTGGCGGCCGGAGTGTCATTTGCTAATTGTCGGCTACCAGGCACACGGCACACTCGGACGACGCCTGGTAGATGGCGTCGAGGAAATCCGCTTGTGGGGTGAAAATTATACCGTGCGTGCAACGGTGCATACGATAGGTGGTCTGTCAGCTCATGCTGATCAGACTGATCTGCTGGACTGGTACGGCGCATTCGAGAACACGCCCCCGCTCTACCTGGTACATGGTGAGGAACGCGCACAGCAGGCATTGGAAAAGAAATTGAAGGCCCGCTTCGACGCCCCTGTTTCGATCGCGGCTTACCAACAAACTATAGAAATTTGATGTCAGGTATTTTATTTCATGAATGACAAGCGCAAGACTGAACACGATATTCCGGCCCCGGCAGATCCCCGGCAACGCAGCGAGCCACTGCCATGGCAGTCGGTCAAGCCGAGCCAGGATGATCCGGATGCAGCGAAAAGGGTTGAGGAACTCCTCAACAGCAGCACCTATCAGCGCGCGGATCTTGATATTGAGTTTCTCAACGACGATAACGTGCGCGGCACGCGCCTGGAACTCGACTACCTGAAACCTGAGTTGTATCTGCGCGCGAGCGGAATCCAGCATACGATCGTCGTATTCGGTGGCACGCGGATTCCGGAGCCTACCGCGGCCAAACGCAATGTAGAGGAGTTACAGCAGGCCCTGGAAAATAATCCTCAGGAAAAATTACTCGCTGAGCGTCTCGCAATCGCGGAGCGCATCATGGCCAAGAGTGCTTACTACGATATTGCACGTGAATTCGGCGCAATCGTCGGTCGTTCCGGCATGGGACCGGATGACAGTCGGGTTACCTTAATGACCGGCGGTGGCCCCGGCATGATGGAGGCGGCCAATCGTGGTGCGTTCGATGTTGGCGCCAAAAGTATCGGCCTCAACATCACCTTGCCACATGAGCAATTCCCGAATCCGTATATAACCAGGGAACTATGCTTTAGCGTTCGCTATTTCGCGATTCGTAAGCTGCATTTTCTTCTTCGTGCTAAAGCGCTGGTCGTATTTCCGGGTGGTTTCGGTACGCTGGACGAACTGTACGAAACTCTGAATCTTGTTCAATGCCGGAAAATAGAGCCATTGCCTATAGTGCTGGTCGGCGAGGAATTCTGGAAAGAGGTAATTAATCCGGAGTTTTTGATTAAAGAAGGTGTGATCGATCCTGAAGACCGGGAGTTATTTTGGTATGCAGAGAATGCCAGGGATATCTGGGACCAGATCTGCCGCTGGCACCAGAGAGCCGGCCACCCTCTCATATGCGATCATGCTTCTGATGACTAACTTTCTACGTCTGTCATTTCCAGGCGGCGCAATGAAACCAGTTTCCATATGAAAGCGGCGGAAGATGTTGCGGGCAGTTCAGCCTGGACGCGAAGTGTTGTGGAAACACTCACTGACTTCTCGACGGATTCGGTACAGGGTCTGGCATCACAAGATGCCAGCGAGCGCCAGGTCCGTTACGGCCATAACCAACTGCGCGCCGCAAAACGCCGCCCCGGCCTGTCGATCATTGCTGATCAGTTCAAGGGCGTTGTCATCCTGTTGCTTGCTGCCGCGGGTACCCTGGCAATCCTGTTTTCCGATCATGTTGAGGGGCTTGCGATATTTGCAGTGATCGCGATCAATGCAACGATTGGGTTTTTGACTGAGTGGCGCGCGATCCGCTCGATGGAAGCACTGAAAAGGCTGGGCCATGTAGATACAGTTGTGTTGCGCGATGGCGTTAACAAACGAATTCCCGCCGAGAATCTTGTGCCAGGAGATGTCGTGATTTTTGATGGCGGCGACATCGTCACGGCCGATGTTCGACTTGTCGAAGCGGCAAGACTGGAAGCGGATGAATCAACGCTGACTGGCGAGTCCCTGCCAGTCAGCAAGCAAACAGATCCGTTGCTGCCCAAGACGCTGGTTATGGATCGCAACAACATGGTCTTCAAGGGCACGGCCATTACGGGCGGCTCAGGCAAAGGCGTGGTTGTCGGTACCGGACTCAATACCGAGCTCGGCCGAATTTCCGAGTTGGTAACAGAAGCCGAATCGCAACAAACACCGCTGGAGAAACGGCTAAATATGCTGGGGCAACGGCTGGCAGGCGCCGTCATCGTTATCGCCGTATTGGTCGCTATTGCAGGAATTCTTGCGGGGCGTGAAACGTTCCTTGCAATTGAAGTTGCGGTCGCACTGGCGGTCGCTGCGATTCCGGAGGGCTTACCGATTGTTGCCACCATCGCTCTTGCCAGGGGCATGTGGCGTATGGCAAAGCGCAATGCACTGATCGCCCGGCTTTCTGCTGTCGAAACACTGGGCGCTACCAGTGTGATCCTTACCGACAAGACCGGCACACTCACAGAGAATCGCATGACGGCAACGGCTATCCGTGTGGCAGGTGCAGATATCAGCATCGAAGACGCGGGTTTAGCGAAGCCCGCACACTTTCATGAAAATAATAATGAACTCGATGACGAAACTTCTTCAGTACTGGAATACCTGCTGTCCGCAGCCGCGCTGTGCAGCAATGCATCCCTGAACATTTCGCACGACGGCACAATTTCCCCGGTGGGGGACCCCACAGAAATCGCCTTGCTGATGGCGGCCACACAGCGCGGCATCAAGCAGGTCGATTTACTCGAGCGCATGCCGGAGATCGGCGAGGTGGCGTTTGACCCGGAAACCAAGTTGATGGCCACTTTGCACAACAAGGACGCCGGCTTCCTGACTGCGGTCAAGGGGGCGCCAGAGTCCGTCATACCGCTGTGCAACGAAGTACGGACGAGAAGCGGCAATTCAACACTGACGAGCCAGGAAAAAAATGCATGGCTGGAGAAAGCCGGGGAGTTAGGGAGCAGAGGGCTCAGAACACTGGCAATCGCAAGCAAGGTCACTAGTGATCATGATGAGAACGCCTACGAAGGCCTGGTATTGCTTGGCATTTTCGGTCTCGAAGATCCACCACGCGCAGGTGTTAAAGATGCCGTCGCTCGTTGCCGCAGTGCCGGGATTTCGGTCGTCATGGTGACCGGCGATCACCTGGCGACCGCACGCAATATTGCCGGCGAGCTCGGCATTGTCGAGAGCACGGCAGATGAAAGGAAGTTCGTCAATGGATCAGACCTCGACAGCTTTCTGGCACAGGACAGCCCGGATAAGTTGCTCGATGCACAGGTTTTTGCCCGTGCGACGCCGGAGCAAAAACTAAGGCTTATCGACCTGTATCAGCGGAACGGTCACGTCGTTGCTATGACGGGCGACGGCGTCAATGATGCGCCTGCACTGAAGCAGGCCGACATCGGCATCGCCATGGGAATTCGTGGCACGGCGGTCGCCAAGGAAGCGGCGCACATGGTCCTGCAGGATGATGAATTTGGCACTATTGTCGAAGCAGTCGCTCAAGGCAGAGCGATTTACGAAAATATTCGCAAGTTCGTCGTCTATCTGTTGTCCTGCAATATCAGTGAAGTACTTGTCGTCAGCCTTGCAACCATAGCCGGCGCGCCGTTGCCATTAATGCCGTTACAAATTCTTTTCCTGAACCTCGTCACTGACGTATTCCCTGCTTTGGCACTCGGTGTGGGCGAAGGATCACCGTCGTTGATGAAGCATAAACCCCGATCCGCGGATGAACCGGTATTGACGCGCTCCCACTGGATGCGAATAGGATTGCACGGCACGGTTATGTCCCTGACTGTTCTCTCTGCGATGGCGATCGCGGTGTTCTATCTTGACTTCGATGCTGCTCGGGCCGTCACAGTGTCGTTTTGTACGCTGGCATTTTCTCAGCTATGGCATGTCTTCAACATGCGCGACAACATTGGCCAGGTTTTCAATAACGAGATTACGAGAAACGCCTGGATCTGGGCCGCAATTGTTATTTGCGTCGCGCTGATACTCACTGCAATTTACGCGCCATTACCAAGTGCAGTGCTGGGACTGACAGACCCAGGCACTAGCGGATGGCTCGTCATACTGCCAATGAGCATGCTACCACTGATATTTGCACCGCTTGCGCGCCTCGCAGCGCGCTAGCACACCCGCCGCTTCCAATATGTAGTGACCACAAAGGTCTGGGCGCTTCTACTTACTGGATTACCAAATATGTGGATCCATTATTCTTGCTGGCGCATATCTTTTTTGGATCAATATCATGAAACCTGTTACCCGCTGGCCCAATCTGACACGAACTTTCGCACTTATTGCTTGGGCCGGTCTTTTGGCTGCGTGTGCGACGATCAGCACGGGCTCACACTACGACGAAACCAATAACTTTGGGCTCTACCAGACGTTTTCCTGGATCGATGAGAATCCATATATAAGCGATGCCTCCACCATTCGAGTCGATCCGCTGACGCAAAGCAAAATTCAGAACGCGATTCGAACTCAATTGGAGCAAAAAGGATATTCGTTCGTTGAGGATCGTAGCAACGCTGATTTCGTCCTTGCTTATACCGTTGGTACCCGGGAAAAAATCCAAATCAGTTCCTACCCGGTGAGCTATCGTGGCTCATGGGGCTGGCATGTTCATGGTAGCCATTATTACGTTCATGAATACACGCAACACAGTTACACGGAAGGCACTCTGAGCGTCGATATATTCGATGGAAAAACGAAAAAGCCCGTCTGGCACGGCTGGGCGGAGAAATCGATTACGGAAAGTGACCGTAAAGATCCAAGCGCCGTTATCAAAGAAGGTGTCGAGAAACTACTTGAAGCGTTTCCGCGTTGAATTGGTAAATAGATTTTTTTCTTCGTAAAGCAATGATCTCTGTTTGGTCAGAAAGACGAATAGCGATCATTTCTCAACAGGCACGTAATCATAGGTGCCAACACCCTGAACGATTATGAATTGACAGGCCTGAAGATCAACACCCGCTGCAAAATGAGATCGTCCTGCCGGAACTGCGACGGTCTCGCCAGCTTCGAGAACAAATTCAGTATCAGGGTCAAGGGTTTTTACGCACATCGGTCCTTTCATGCAAAAGAACGTATCTGTAATTTCGCTGTGATAGTGCCATGGCACGCATTGACCTGCGGCGAGACTTAGCTGACGCACACGCAAACCCGGTGCCTCAGCCAGGGTGAATCGTGCTTCGGTTTTGTACGCCCCTTCTTTGGGTCGCCCGGACATATCGGAGGAATTTGCCATTGGATCTTTCTCCTGCACAACTTCAGTACAACTCATACCGACACAAAGCTTCCCGAAATCAAAGCCCCAATTGTTCCTAATATCGGGTTGACTCGACAAGGGCGAACTTTCGACTGGTTGGATTCGCTATCTGTAGGTTACGAGTCCACAGCACTTTTATGTTCACGCGAAACCGGAACCTGGGGCAATAGCTCGGTGTCCACCAGCCACTCCCTGCCCTTTAGCAACAGGTCCCAGTAAATACCAGGCAGCATCTTTTCCTTCAGGAGCCACGCGAGTCTTGAGGGTTCGTAACTGTTGATAAGCCACTGCGGGAAACTTGGCAGGTGTTTGCCGCCATAACCAAACTCAGCCAGGACAATTTTTCCACGCTCGACGGTCAGCGGGCATGAGCCGTAGCCGTCATAAACTGCATGTGGAGCATTTCCGGAGAGCACCTTGATTGCGTTTTCCGCCACTACCGGCGCCTGCTTTCTGACCGCCGCAGCCGTTTTGGCATTGGGTGCTGAGCAGGCATCGCCAACTGAGAAAATGTTGCCAAACTTGCTGTGCTGCAGAGTTTCCGCGGAAACATCGACCCAGCCAGCATCATTCGCAAGTGGGCTTTGACGGATGAAATCGGGTGCTGTTTGTACCGGGCAAACATGCATCATGTCGAATTCGACCTCGACCCGACTGGTTGAACCTTCCCCGTTGGTCCTGTCGAACCATGCTTTTCGAGCAGGGCCATCAACCGCAACAAGATTCTCATTCAGGCACAGATCAATGCCGTATTTATCCACATATCTTGATAGCGCCGGCACATAATCCGCGACTCCGAACAACACTCCACCTGCATTGCGAAACTCTACCGTTATGTCTTTCAGCTTTCCTTGCGTGAGCCAATGATCACATGACAGGTACATCGCTTTTTGCGGTGCACCTGCACACTTGATGGGCATAGGTGGTTGCGTAAAGATCGCCCGACCTTCATTCAATTCCTGCACCAGGTCCCAGGTATACGGTGCCATATCGAAAAGGTAATTTGACGTGACGCCGTTCTTTCCAAGCGTGTCGCTGAGGCCCTCAACGGCATCCCAGTCGAGTTTGAGTCCCGGCGCAGCCACTAATACTCTATAGCCGATACGCTCTCCGTCCTCGAGAATGACACTGTTATTTTGCGGCTCAAAATCGGCAACCGCCGCATGTTTCCATTTCACAGCCTTTGGCATTACCGAGGCCATGGTGCGCGAAGTTTGCTTGCGATCGAATATGCCTGCGCCAACGAGAGTCCAGCCTGGCTGATAGTAGTGCGTGTTGCGTGGTTCAATGACAAGGATATCCAGGTCCGGCTTGCGTTTCAGCATGCTCGAAGCGGTCGCCAGCCCGGCAGTCCCGCCACCAACAATGACCACATCATGCGTGTCGCCCGATGCAGCTTTCTGTGCCGGGTCTATTGCGGCCGGAGTCACAGTGGCAGAGCGACTGACGAGCCTCGTTCGCATGGCGCTCAGGTTGTAGCCCGCCTCAGCAGCGGCCGACAACACGGCGTCAACATCCAGTGTTCTTGCTTCTTCCAGTGCCCACAGCGCCGTCGAGCGGCCACCGGTGCGGCAAAACATCAGGACAGGTGCCTGCACGTCGGCGTAAATACCCTCGAACTGTTCGATATGTTCATTCGTTACTTTGCCGGCGACCACAGGAAGATCGATAAACTGTATGCCAAGTTCGGCAGCTGCTGCCGCCAGATCGGCTGTTTTTGGTTGGCCCTGAGCCTCATTATCGGGGCGATTATTAATAATCGTCTTTATGCCTTGCGCTGACGCAACCCCAATGTCCGTCGTCATTATTTGCTCTGACACAAAAACTCGTGGCGATAGTTTTTTCATATCCATTGTTTCGATCTCCCAGGCTCAGGCGGCAAAACCCAACGCCTCCGGTAACGAGCGGTACAGAATGTAGATTCCCATGATAATGAGAAACATTCCGAACCATTGTTTAAGTTTGTGCTGCGGCACGCGATGGGCGATCTTCGCGCCGGCAAAACTGCCGACAATTCCAAGCCCGGTCACGATCATCAATGCCTGCCAGTCCAGTTCCAGATTCTGCTTATCGAGCACGTCCAGATATTTGTAAAATCCGCTGAAAGATTTCATTGCGATAATGACAAGACTGGTCGCTACGGCCCTGTGCATGGACAGTCCGCCCAACAGCGCGAGGGCCGGCACAATCAGGAAGCCACCGCCAACGCCAACTAATCCGGTAATTACGCCGACAAAAATTCCATCGATTGCGATTTTCCATGATTTGCGCGGTGCATGGCTGGTCTCGTCCAACTCCATTGGTCGGAGCATCATGTAGGACGCGAGTAACATTACGACCGCGAATAGAGAAAGTTGAATGATTCCTGAAACATACCCAGCACTTAGCGCACCAAGGTAAGTACCTGCCATTCCGGGAATGCCAAAAACAACGACATTACGCCAGTCGATCAATTTCGAACTGAGATATTGCATGCTGCCCGCCAGGGCAACGCTACCTACAATGAACAGTGATCCGGCGATTGCGACTTTTTCATCCTGGCCCATCAGGTAGACGAGTACCGGCACCGTAAGAATAGATCCGCCGGATCCCAGCAAGCCAAGGCTTACACCAATAGCAACAGCGCCCGGCCAGGCTAATATCGAAACCGGCACTAGCTATCCAGGGTCTTGGCGACAGAAGTCAGGATCATCACGACGCTACAACAGGTTCAACGGAACTTTGAGATAGCTCGTGCCATTGTCTTCCGCTGGCGGAAACTCTCCGCCACGAATGTTGACCTGAATAGATGGAATAATCAGTTTCGGCATGCCTAATTCCGTGTCCCGACCTTTACGGAAAGTCACGAACTCAGCCTCGGATACACCGTCGTGGATATGCACGTTCTTTTCACGCTGCTCCGCTACGGATGTTTCCCAAGCGTATTCGTCACGGCCTTTCGCCTTGTAGTCGTGGCACATGAAAAGTCGTGTATCAGCCGGTAGCGAAAATATTTTCTGAATGGATTGGTACAGGATTGCCGCGTCGCCGCCAGGAAAATCACAACGTGCAGTACCGAAATCCGGCATGAACAGTGTGTCGCCGACAAATGCTGCGTCGCCTATGACGAAAGTTTTACAGGCTGGCGTATGTCCTGGTGTGTGCATGACCGACACATGCAGACTGCCTAACGACAACTCATCTCCATCGGCAACCAATCGATCAAACTGAGAGCCATCTGCAGGGACATCGGGAATATTGAATAGCCCGACAAATACATCCTGCACCGCCGTGATATTCGAACCAATGCAGATTTTTCCGCCGAGTTTCTCTTTGATATGCGGAGCACCAGTCAGGTGGTCTGCATGCACATGAGTTTCAAGAATCCACTCATTCTCGAGACCATTGTTTTCGATGTATTCGATTACAAGGTCCGCAGATGCTGTTGCCGTACGCCCCGATACGAAATCGTAATCAAGCACAGGATCAATGACCAAGCATTTCTTCGAATCCGGGTCAGTGACGACGTAAGTAACTGTGTTGGTTGTTTCATCAAAGAATGCATTTACTTCAGGTTGCATCGATTTTTTTCCTCCGGTATCCCGTGAGTAGTTTGGCCGGTTTTTCTTTTTGTTACGACATTACTCATGGAATTTGTACGGCAGCAATCCATTTTTATTGGCTAGTCTTGCAATGCCAATTCCCGGCTAAAGCCCAGTTCGCCTGTAATTTCCGCTACTGCGATTTTGTACGGTGCGAACTGACATTTATTGCACTAAAGATCAATTTGCACCGTCCTGGCTCACTCATTTCCAAAAAGCAGTCAAATTGGCCGCGAATTGTTCGGTCCCTAGTCCTCTTCCAGCACACCCTCGATCGCACCGAAAATTGCACTTGGAACGCCAACATTGGTGGTGAATGCACGGTAGCCTGAATCCCAGAAATACAGCTGCATACGCCACATTTGCCCGTAATGCAGCACCAGCGTTTCGTCGCCTTCCCTGATAACAAGCACTTCGGTTGGTAACGCAGTCACATGATCAACGCCGGGATACGGTGCTGCTTCGCTTTTCCCGTCACTGCGAAATCGAGAATTGATGCCGACCATCTTGCTTTCTATATACGGGCTGGTTACGCCGAAATAGACAGCGTTTTCACCGACTGGTATCTGCGTCACCAACTCCAGACCGCTTTCATCCTCTGCATCACCAGCGGTGCTGGCGGTAAGCTTCTCCGACACTCTTGACACCGTGTCAGCAAAATCGGCTGCGGCTGCTTCACCAATCTGCCTTTGGCTTTTTTCGAATTCGCGAAATTTGGCCATCATTCTGGCCGGGCCATCGCCCTTGAATTTCTGGTAGTGTTTTTCACTGCGTCGCGGCGCCTGCTGAATACTCAGAGATTCACCAGGTACAGCTGAAATCGCGTCACGTATTGTTTGAGCGGCCGTGCCGGCAGCATTCAGCATGCCGTCATAGTCGTCAGAATCTACGTAGTAGACCATTGCGTGTGCACGCGGATTTGCCATATTGACAAACGTCTTTAACTCCTCGCCAAACGTATAAACCGCAACACGCAGGATTTGTGCGGATATCGTGCGAGGTGACTCACCGGCGGCGGCAGCCATGTATTCCGGCGACGTTAATACATAGACACGTGCCTGTTGTGCATTGTCCGGCACCCGGACTTCGTGGACGGCATGCAAAGTCAGGCCCGACGCCCTTAATCCGGACTCTACAGCAGCCGCAGTTTCCGCAAATGATAAGGACGAGCCATGTATGGTCTCGAAGATGCCGATATCATCGTCGGCAGCCACCGCAGCCGAGCCGCTGGAGATTAGAACCGCCGCCAGCGCGGCCTGAAAGACCGCTTTCGCTCTAAAATTCATGTTGATCACCCCTGGTCACCGTGTCACTGGTTCTGACTATATTCAGATAATCGGTTTATATTAGGTTTTTCTAACATAACAGATTGTAGCTTCCTACACTTGTTGCATCGCAGCATTAATAAGCACTTCACCTTATATTAAAAAATGCTAATATATAGCGCAGATAAGAAATAATAGGAGAACACCATGCACGATGAACCGGTTTTGTCGTGGAAAGTCGCCGGCGCGTTGCTTGGCCTGTTGCTGATATTGGCAACAGCGTTGGTCAAGCCGCTCGGAGTTTCCACGCAATACGTCGTAACGGATGCAATTGTGCTGCATAAAGCCGCACCAAATGTCGCTGAGTCCAATGAATACCTTAGCAAGTACGGTGAGAGCCAAGACTGGGGTATTGGTTACGGCTGGATGGTCGTATTCGGCATGTTCGTCGGCGGCGGACTCGCATCATTCATTACAAAGCGTGGTCGGGAGCGTGACAAACCTTCATTGCCAACAATGTGGCGCGAACAATTTGGCAACTCAACTCCCAGGCGCATGATGCATGCTTTCGCGGGTGGGGCGTTACTGTTGTTTGGCTCAAGACTTGCTGGCGGTTGCACGAGTGGACATGTGATCAGTGGCATTGCCCAGTTAACGCTCGGCTCATTTGTTTTTGGCATAGCCACATTTGCCTCAGGCATTTTAACGGCACGAGCGCTGTACAAGAAGAGGATTGCATCATGACACTCTTACTGGGACTGATAATTGGTATGGCGTTTGGCGCAATCATTCAACTTGGCGGCGCTTCTACCTACCACAAGATTTTGGGCAGCCTGCTTTTGAAAGACATGGACATTATCAAGCTTATCCTGATGGCCATTGCTGTCGGCACGGTTGGCATTTATACACTTGACCTCGTAGACATGGCTAACATGAGCATCAAACCTACCTACGTTGTTGGAATCGCCATCGCCGGATTAATTTTTGGCGTTGGGTTTGCGGTGGCCGGCTATTGTCCTGGCACCTGCATCGTTGCATCGGCAGAAGGGAAGACAGATGCAATCGTTACCGTACTGGGTGGTCTCGCTGGCGCGTTGCTGTATTCGATCGCGTATCCGGCATTTCGCGGATTAATTGAGGTCACCAACTATGGCGCCGTTACCGTTCCGAGCGTATTTGATATTAACGGCCTGTGGATCGCGATTCCGTTTAGCGCAATCCTGTTTCTGCTCATGTTCAAAGTGCTGAAAGATCGTTACGAATAACCAGGAATCCCGAGAAAATTGCGAAGGGGCCACTAAGGCCCCTTTTTTTTGTCAATGTCATCACGAAATTTTTATGTCGGCCTGTCGCCGCGGATAGTGACTCTCCTGCCTTTCCTTTCTTCAGGCCAGTAATCCCAGATCGCGTAGTGCATACAACAACGATTGTCCCAGAATGCCATGTCATTCAGCGACCACCGAAAGCGGATCTGGAAAGCAATGCGTTCCGCATGATCGAATAACATGCCGAGGAGTGTCTCGCTTTCGTTATCTGACAGTTCGTTAATTTTCGTGGTAAACGTCCTGTTCACATACAAAGCTTTGCGCTGTGTTTCCGGATGCGTTCTTACAACGGGGTGCACGGCAGATGGGCAGTCAATGGAGCTGTCATCCCGCCCTCTGTCGCTGTACCTGCCCGGATAAACATGACCAGACTCGTGTGTCGCAGTGAGTCCGTCGATCATTTTCTGCATTGGATTCGACAGGGTTTCGTAGGCCGCATACATATCGCTGAATAATGTATCGCCACCAGACGGCGGCAACAGATGCAATTGCAACATAGTGCCAAGTGGCGGTTCTATATCGCAGGAAACATCGGAGTGCCAGAACTCACCGTTGGCTATTTTTGAGTCCTTGTGCGCATGAATTACGAAAATCTCCGGGTAACCGGCCATTGCCGGCGCCGCTGGATGAGCATGCAGGTCACCGAACATCTTCCCAAACTCAATGTGCTTGTCGGGTGGAATCTCCAATTGGTCTTTGAAGAACAAGACCTGGTGTTCGAGAAAGGCCGCTCGAATCTCACCAAGCTGTGCAGCGGATACTCCATCCGCAATCGTGATACCGCGAACCTCCGCACCCAGATTCGGAGCGAACGGACGAACATCAATACTCGAATAACTTGTAACCGTTTTGGGCATGGCGCATTACACCTGATGATTAGCTAACCAATGAACACACTTCGGAAATAGCACCATCGAGCGCGGCCACGATCATATCCATTTCCTCTTCGACGATTATAAATGGCGGCGCTATGCAAATGATGTCACGAACCGTTCCAGTGCCACCGAAATAAGTAAAAACACCGCGGGCAAAAGTAGCTTCCATCGTTTTGAAAGTAATGGCGGCATTGGCCGGAAATAATTCCAGACTGTCTTTATCTTTAACAATCTCGAGCGCATACAGAAATCCCCTGCCCCGGACTTCGGCGACATTCGGATGCTCCTGCAGCACATTGAGTTTTTCCTGCAGAACGGGACCAAGCTCCTGAACCCGCTCGATCAGGTTTTCACGATCCATGATCTCCAGTACTTTGTTAGCAGCGGCACACTGCGAAGGGTGACCACTATAGGTGTGAAACATCGGCGCTATGCCGGCAGCCGACATAGCTTCCGGGATATGTTTCCTGGTCGCTATAGCCGACATCGCCGCATAGCCACCGCTCATTCCCTTGCCGAGTACCATGATATCCGGCTCAATATCCCAGTGATTGATCGCCATACGTTCACCGGTTCGACCGAAGCCCGTCAGCACCTCGTCCGTTATCAGGACTATGTCGTGGCGTTTGCAGATAGCGGCAATAGTCGGCCAGTACTCATCCGGTGGTACCAATGCGCCGCCACTGGTGCCAACTATTGGCTCTGCCAGAAACCCGGCAATCGTGTCTGGACCTTCGGCTTCGATCAGTGCTTCCAGGTCGGTAGCGCAGGCGACTTCGCACGACGGGTAGGTCTTACCTAACGGACACCGCAGGCAATAACATGCCTGCGCATGCGGCACGCTCATCGCCATCGGTTCGAACCCCTTGCGCCGCGAGTCGTGGCCGCCAACGGCCAGCGTGGCCAAAGAGGTTCCATTGTAGGAAACATCCCGCCCAATTATTTTCCAGCGAGAGTCGCGACCGCAGGCGAGTTGATACTGGCGCGCAATGCGCATTGCCGCCTCGTTGGCTTCCGAACCGCTACCGAAAAAACTGATGCCTGGCATTTCGCCGGGGAGCCAGTCGCGGACCAACCGCTCCGCCAGCGCTATTCTGTCTCTGGTCGCTATTGGCGGCAACGTGTACGTCAACTCGGCAAGCGACGCTGCGGCTGCGTCGGCGACTTCCTGCCTGCCCCAGCCGATATTACCGACGGCAGCGCCTGCGGATGCGTCCAGAATTTTTTCACCGTTGCGGGGATAGAGATAAGCGCCTTTTGCGCTAACTATCTCAAGAGAATCAAAGACTTTGCTGCCCAGTGGTACGAATGGCCATGCGGCCTTTTTTGACTCCCCCACGTGGAATACACTCCCGGTCAGATATGTCCTGAGATGATATTACAAGCCTGAATATTGTACGAGCGATTGACTGAAGCAGGGCTTCGAGCATTCGCGGCTGAAGCCGCTCTCACAAAACTCTGCCAGCCCATAAATTTTTGCCAAAATCGCGACCATCCGTGGGAGCGGCTGCCTAAACTATTGTATTTAGTTGTGGCGTGCAGATGAGTAGGAAAGCGAAGACGCCGCGAATGCTCAACATCAACGCAAAGTCCCGCGGAACAGAATCAGCTCATATCACGGCCTTACCAGCGTATAACCCTCTGCAACTTTCTCAAGGATATGTGCAACGCCCGTCTGCACCGGTATGGCGTGTGGACTCACTTTCGGACGAACGCCAGTCTTTCTTTCCATTGTATCCAGCGTGTTTTCACAAATGTAAAACCGCACGCCGTTCTCGATCAGGCTATCGATTCGTGCCTGGTGTTCACTCTCTGCGAAGAGCAATCGCACGCCCGGTCCGAAAGCAATGATTTCGATCTCGATAAAATCTGGCCCGCCATAATGTTTGATCAGGTTATTGGCGGTATCGAGAACCACCGACTCTCTCTCCTGGTCACTCAATTGCAATATGACGTGCGCTTCAGCGAACGGCTTCTCGTCAGAGGACGCCTGTGCCCAGACGAAACCCACAGGAACCAGAAAAAGCATGGCCACCAGCCAAGTAGTCAATCCCGAGCGGTTTTGCATATTAATTACTCCAGTAGACCGGAATAATCAGCGAGACCGGCGTTATTCGCAACGTTTTTTAGTACTGGTGTATTCACTTTATCGACAGAGATGGTTTTTTTCTCGCGCAGATACTCAGCAACTACATCCCATACGGGTGCTCCCGGGGATTCGGCACCAACAGTTGCCCATCCGGCAACCTTGTAATTCTTCGTCGCATCCAGCAATCGCCCGTCATCGAGCGTCAGGTCCGCTATTCGGGAATCCATTGATGCTGTTGGATCACAGCTGTAATTAAGCCCACCGAGACGCACCATGTCGCCGCCCTGCTGGTAGTACGGGTCGGTATGGAACAGGTTGTCGGCGACACTTTCGAGAATTACTTTGATTTCGGCGCCTGACATCTCTCGCACATAGGTTTCGGGATAAGTCATTGCGGTCTGATCCATCAGACGTTCCATCGTGATGGTATCGCCCGGCAAAACAGAGGTGCCCCAACGGAAACCAGGTGAGAGAGATATTTCGGCATCACCGACTTCCATCATCGCGTCACAAATTACCTGGTCGAAAGTACCGTTGAAATTGCCACGGCGATAAAGAAGCGACTCCGCTGTAGCCAGCGGCTCGTCCAGTTTATCCAGGTACGGCCGTCTGACGCCGTCGATATATGCCTGCATCCCGGCATCTGCCGGCAGCAGGTTGGAAAACACCGGTAACAAACGGTAGCGGTAGCCATTGACTTTGCCGGCGCCGATATCCAGGTCGAGTACCGCCAGGTATTTACCGTTTGACCCGGCATTGGTGACCAGCGTCTTGCCCTGGGAGTTTTCGATGAGTAGTGGTTGCGGCACACCATCATGTGTATGGCCGCCGAGGATCGCATCGACGCCGCTGACACGACCGGCCATTTTGACGTCTACATCCATTCCATTGTGCGACAGGACAATTACTGCATCCGGTTTTTCATCTTCGCGGATGCGCTCGACAAGTTCCTGCATGTCATCATCGCGGATACCAAAGGTCCAGTCCGGAATAAAGCGGCGCGGATTTGCAATCGGTGTATATGGAAACGCTTGCCCGATTACCGCAATACGACGCCCACCCACTTCACGAATGGTGTAAGGCTTGAAGGCGTGACCACTGTCTTCATCGTAGGCAGAAACGCCCTCGAATAATGCATCCTCAGTTACGCGGATATTTTGCGCGAGAAACTCGCCATTGAAGCGTTGAATGTTTTGCAACACTTCTTCGTCACGATACGTGAACTCCCAGTGACCGGTCATGATGTCGACACCCAGCATGTTGCAGGCCTCCACCATGTCCTGACCGCGCGTCCATAGTGCGGTTGCCGAGCCCTGCCAGGTATCGCCACCGTCGAGTAACAGGGAATTGCCGTCGCCCACTTCCTCACGTTGCCTGTCAATCAGGGTCTTCAGGTAGGCGAAGCCACCAACCTTGCCAAACTGCTCCGCAGCGGCAACAAAATCGAGATAGGTAAATGCATAAGCATCACTGCTGCCGGCCGATGCGCCAATGTGGTCAAGCAGGTGCTGTCCAACCAGATGCGGCGGACGCCCGCTTGCTCCGGCGATGCCGATATTCACATTCGGCTCACGAAAATAAACCGGCGTTAACTGTGCATGACAATCTGTAAAGTGCAGCAGACGAGCGTTGCCAAATGATGGTGCGTCGTAAATGTCGTCGCGCAAGGGCCCGCGCGTGCAGCCTGAGAGCAACCCGGCAGAAGCGGCACAACTCATTAACCAAATGAAATCACGCCTGTCCATGGTCATCCTGTAAGTTTAAGAAAAAGCAATTGTATGGCGGTTACGGGTTTACGTTACTCGGTTAAAACGCGCGAACGCCATGCAGTCTTTTCATAATCTGCTTGTGTCACAGCCAGCTCGGCCTGCAATTTCGCCTCTGTCGCGAGCTCGATGGCTGCTTCCACTTCGCCGTTGTCGAATGCTACTTTGGCGTCGCTCAACATTTCTTCCGTTTTGCTCCACACATTTCGCCTGGCGGTAGCCTCAGCGAGTGCTATTTCGGCAGCAGCATATACTTCAGCAAACGAGGGTGTCGCCTCATCCGCCAGTTCGCCGCCAGTGTCCGCCGCATCTGTGCACCCTGCAAAAAACAATGCGCTGACGATCAAGAGGGCGAATTTGTTGTTCATATTATATTCTCGCATGGTGCTATCCCGATTTCGCTAGCGACGTGTCGCCGGCCCATTCAATTCCATACCATTGCTCATATACGTAAGAAAATATTCCAGGTTCCGGTATTCGATGCTCTGAGCTTCGAGCGGCTTCTCAAACACCTGGGCATTGCACTCTGCAAAGCGTTTTTGAATCGTGCCAATCTCGCCCCACTTAGCACGATAAACAGGCCAGTGTGTGGCGTGACCCAGAGAGCTACTGAGCCGATCCGCCCTGAGCTTGAGACCCGCCGACTGTAAATGGCAGCTGATACATGCAAAATTAAGTTGCCCCCGGCGAGTATAGTAGTACTCTTTTCCTGCTTCATACGCTGCGACCGCGGCCGGACTGTCCTGCGGGACTATTACCTTGATCGTGTTGCCGCGAGACGTGTAAGCCATGTAGGCCGAAATTGCGGCCAGATCGCCGGTTTGATAGGGCAACAGTTCCTCACCGTTGGTCTCGCGGCAGCGATTGATCGTCAATTCAAGCGTAATAACCTCACCAGCATCCGTGTCGAAGTACGGGTAGTCCTGCCGCACTCCGATACCACCGTTTGTGAAACAATCAGCGTACGACTTGCCATTCAAAAATGGTGTCTCGAATAATGCCTGTCCGTCTTCGATCGCGATTTCGTAGGGCGGAAAGTCTTCCATTTCCATCCACTGCTCGCGCGCGCCCTCATCAAAGGCATACAGTCCGTTCGCGAACTCCTGCAGCGGTACGTCCGGGAAGCGCTCGGTATAGTACTTGACTATCGCGAGGCGATCCTCTTCCGGGCCAGCTATCGCGCTCACAGCAAAGGTGAGGCCGATGAAAATACTCAGTGGCAGGATTTTTTTGATCACTTTTTCATCACTCTATGCTCCAGCAAACTTTCAGCGCAATCTGACGATTATTTCAATACCGCCTCAGTAGTGCTCGAATCGCCTTTGTTGTCATTCCAGTGCATCTTGACCGTGTCACCTGCAGCTGCGCCCGTAAACGAAAATGATACGTACGGGTTCTTCGAGACCGCCGTTCCCCAATAAGCGGTCATTACAACTTCGCCATTGTGTTCGGCGACGATATCAGTGATGTAGTGCGCCGGCACCAGCTCGTCCGTGTCTGCGTCACGACGCATTCCGGATTCCATGTCATGTGGCATAAGCGCTTTCACTTCGGCGACGTCGCCTTTGACCTTCGCCCTGATTTTGATTGGTTTACCCATTTTCTTGCCCTCGAAAAACTTGGTTAGCCGCCGCAGCCGCCGATGGTTACTTTCACTTCCTTCGTGGTGCTGTACAGATTGCCACCAGCCTTAACCAGTGCCTGCACCTCCGAACTTTCTCCCATTTTTATCCTGACCGCGACAGTTGGGAGCATTCTGGGCGACATTATGAAAGACGCTGCCAATGGCGTTGGGTTGTTAACTACAACGATGCTGATCGACTCGACGTCCTCGAGAGTGGTGCTGACCGTAACCGGAACGACAGCGCCATTCTCAGCGATGTCCGGAATTTTCATTGTCACCTGGTCACTATCCGCCGGTGTCTGACCAAACAGCTCAGCAACAACTTTATCCGCGTCCGTAATTTCGAATACCGCATCCGGGCGAGCTGCTAACAGCAAGCGGGGCCATGCCGCAATTGCTCCAAGCGCAAACATTCCCTTCAGCACTAGTCTTCGGTGTGCTTTCATTTTTTCAAACTCCGTCTAAAGTGAGTAAATAAAATCGACAAGAAGGTCGATTTCTTCTTCAGTAAGTATGCGGTGCCGTCCGTACGGCGGCATGCGTGTTGTCGGTTCCCCTACCGATGCATCCCAGATTTGCGCGCGAAGATCGGCGCGATCCGGAAAGCGTGCCTTCATCATTAACAGCGGCGGCCCGTAATTGCCCGCGAGTTCACCACCTGCTATCAGGTGACAGGCGAGACAGTTTCCCTTCGCACGTGTAAACGCAATGGTTTTGCCTTGCTCTAGCGCTTCGGCCGACGGTGTCTCATCGGCCAGACCTGGCTGCACGCCGATGAAAATGGTCAATAGCGACAGCGTTATGATTTTTGACATTGCATGTTCCCTTATCAGTCTGTTGAAAAAACCATTCATGGTATTTTCAACGTCGCCATTCGAACGCCACTCTCGCGCATCCTTGCGCTTCGCGGCATTTAGACATCCTGTCTGGCAACGTGGTTTTCGAATGGCTCCTAGTTAGCAGCCCGGTCAATCATGAAATCGACGGCCGCAATAACATCTTCATCGCTCAGTTGAGTCTGCCCACCTTTCGGCGGCATGAAGCCTTTGCCGTTGATAGAGCTGTTTATGAGCGCTTCGCGCCCCAGTGCAATGCGTTCTGCCCACGCACCCTGCTCACCCATGATCGGCGCATCTGCCACGCCTGCAGCATGACACATCGCGCAGGCTTGTTGATATGTAGACTCTCCAGGAGACATCTCGATCACAGCCGCAGATGCAACCTCCAGCTCCGGCTCTTCCACTAATGTTGGTTCTGAAGTGATCGTAATCGTCGCGGGATCTTTGCAATCACTCATGCACCATTCATTGGCCGTATCCGGGCGGTCGTCGAAGAAAAAGCCGTCTTTATTCGGCATTTCGATTAACGCCAGGCTGTCCTGATTCAGCTCGAACTCGTAGTCCACCAGGTCATTCAAATACAGCACATATGCAGTTATCGCGTACACCTCTTCGTCGCTAAGAGACTCCGGTTCAGCGAATGGCATCGCCCGATGAATGTAGTCCCAAAGCGTACTCGCATATGGCCAGAAGCTGCCGATCGTTTTTTCCGGTCGTGGCTCGGTCAACGTTCCTTCTCCACCTGCGAGAACCGGGTACCGACCGACGCCTTCACCAAAAGAACCATGACAAAGCGCACACTTGTCTTCGTACAACATTTCGCCATCTTCAGGAGTGGCGCTGCCCGGCGGCAATCCCAATCCATCCGGACGAATGTCGATATTCCATCCGGCAATCTCCTCGATACTCGCATCTTTACCATAGCCGAAATGTCCCGTCGGCTGTGCGGCAGGGGCATTAAACTCTGTGACGACAGTTTCCCCAACGACTACAACATCATCGGCGGCTTTCGGCACGCAAGCGGCCAGAGAGAATGTCGCCAGTATCAGCGTTACTTTAGCTAATCTGAACATTGGTAACCTTCCCGTCCTCATGCAAACGCCAGGTATGAATTGCATTCTTGTGATAGATCGAACTCGTGCCGCGTGCTTCGCGTAACTGGGTATAGGTTGGTTGCACGTAGCCGGTCTCGTCCACCGCCCTGCTCTGGATCATCGCGGGGCCACCGTCCCAGTCCCATTCAAGACCGAATCGGGTCAATGCCTTGGGCAACACGAGTCCCTTCAATTTTGCTGGTCGCCAATTGACGCCGCCATCGAATGAAACATCAACGCGTTTAATTTTTCCTTTGCCCGACCAGGCCAGGCCCTGCACTTCGTAGCGGCCTTTTTCACGAACCGGTTTTTCCGGGCATGGAAAGGTCACTACCGAGTTACATTCCTGTATGTAGGAAAATTTCCGTGCCCGGCCATCGGCAAGCAAGTCCGTGTACTTGGATGTTTCCTCACGTTGGTACCAGGGCTTGTCGCCAACTTCCAGCCGACGCAACCACTTGATCGAGGTATTACCTTCCCAGCCCGGATTCATCAGGCGAATCGGATAACCTTGTTCTGGTCGTAGCGGCTCGCCATTTTGCGCGTACACGATAAGCGCATCGTCCATTGCTTTATCAAGTGGTATCGAGCGACTCATATGCGCGCCGTCCGCGCCTTCAGCCAAAACCCAGGCCGCCTCTTTACTGATTCCTACTTCCTGCAATAGCGTAGATAACAATACGCCGGTCCACTCGCAACAACTCAACATGCCGTGGGTGAATTGCAGCGCATCCATTTGTGCACCGCGCCACTCCATGCCGCCATTGGCCGGGCATTCGAGAAAGCGGATCATCGATGTGCTGGGAAATCGTCTCAGGTCATCCATTGTAAGAATTATCGGCCGATCGACCAGGCCATGAATCATGAGGCGATGTTGTTGCGGGTCAATATCAGGAACACCGGCGTGGTAGCGCTCAAAAACGAGGCTGCTTGGCGTGATGATGCCATCAAGTTCTGCCAGCGGTGTGAAACTGATCGCTGCAATATTGTCAGCAGTAAGCCAGGGAACGTTACGTCGCACGATGTGGTTTTCAAAGCGCGACGGCTTACCGTACGGATTGGTCAGAACACCCGAACCTAGCGAGCGGGTCCAGGCCGGCACGTTGGGTGGCAGGTTTTCATCTGCTGCTACGGCTTGCCGGGAAATCGCTCCGCCTGCAATTGCGCTTCCTGCCAGAAACAATCCATTCTTAAGAAAGTTTCGTCGCTCAGCAGTAGGCAACTTTTGCCCTTCGTCAGAGACTTCCTGCAGTAGCCCTGCTGTTTTGTCGGTGTTCACTGTCATCGACTGGCCTCGATACTTGCGATTTATTCGCTGATTTTTCTTGCGCCTTATTGCTCAATCCGGTGTATATTAGAAAATTCTAACATAAAAGAAAAGGCCCGCAGCAGGGAAACGCCTGGATGGAACTGA
>RCND010000239.1_pt1 | contig 31391 bp, 30 predicted proteins | sample 2041351 | NCBI WGS metagenome assembly RCND01 (sample SAMN09708230, study PRJNA481090) | Marine sediment metagenome, whole genome shotgun sequencing project. | biome: marine sediment; feature: ocean; material: sediment; isolation source: Sewage treatment plant 12B marine sediment (STP12B) ... | reverse complement strand
ATACTAAGAAACATTCTAGCGGAAAGCGAAGGATTTTTTTTAGCTTCATATAGCTGTTGTGCTTTAGAGTAAGTATAGTAGGCACTGTCCGGCACTGAAATTCGTTGATAAAAAGCCCCAAGGTCCCAATACGCTTCTGCCAAGGCTATGGAGTCCTTGACTTGTTTCGTTAAGGCAATGGCAGTTCGGTTGGTTTGTCGGAATAAGATAGAATCCCCATGTTGGTATAAGACGTAAGAGAGCTTGGAGTAGGCACTTGATTTTATCGTATTATCTTTTATTTTAACTGAATACTTTACGCCTTTTTGCAAAGCATGCAATCTTTCTGTTTGAGATAGTGAATCGCTTTTTCCTATTGCTATGTAGATGGCCACACTATCTATTTGCTGACCCTTCACTAGTTTTGTGTTTTGCGCAGTGAGTACTGTTGGATAAAACACCCCTAGGAGTAGTAGGGTGCAAACACAGATTTTATTGTTTAAAGTGAGGTAGCTAGATAACATCAATTACAAGATAGCAAAAAGCCTTAAACTAAATGTCTAAGGCTTTTTATTTTTGTAAGATATATATTGTTAAGCTAAAGTTTTTGGCGGTGGACGATCACCAGAACTGTGAGAACAATTACTACAGGCCAATATGGTATTTAAATCGCTCATGAAGTCGAATTCATTTGCGGTATTTTCTGCTACATAAGACGTTAATCCGAAAGCCATTAAAGCTACTGCCGCAATACTTACTACTTTTTTCATCTTTATATTATTTTGGTTAAACATTCTCTGTTTGATGTTACCAAAGTAATACGCTTCCTACATAATCGTAAGGAAACGAAAGCTCTTTAAGCAAATGATCCGAATCTGTGAGTAATTGGACGGGTTTTGAGAGTATTTGACTAATTAAGGTTAGAGACCGACTTTTTGGAGAGTATCTGCTTCAGATTATCCATATTTTCACGGTAAGATTTTGAAAAGGGGAGTAGCTTATCCACAGACTTTAAAGCACAGTTGTTCTTGCCAAAGTTGATACGGGAAATATAGTCCGTATTAACTATATAACTCTGGTGTATGCGCACGAAGTTCTTGGGAAGCTTTTTTTCAAAGGTTTTTAGGGTCTTGTAGGCATTGTTTACCGTACCGTCTGCCATAAAAAATTCGGTAGTGTTATTATCTGCCTGTAAGTAAAGAATGTCTCGGGTGTCTAGAAAGTGAAAGTCGTTATATGATTTAAGGCAAAGTGTTTCTGGGGCTTTTTCTTTTGGCTCCCTTTTTCTGAGCTTTAAAACAGACTTGCGAATATCAAATTCATTATAAGGCTGTAACCAATAATCAAAAAAATTATTCTTTATAGCTTCGTAAGCATGCACCTTTGTTTTGGCTACCCCTATAAAAATAGGGAGCTTAGACATGTACTGGTATAGCTCCATTACCATTTGGAACAGCGGTGCCGCCTGTTCGTTTAAATGTACAAAAACAATGTCTGGGTTAAACTTAAGGACATTGTTTAGTCCTTCGTTGGCAGTTTTTGAGAACCCTACACAATCAAAGTCCCCGTACTCTTCCAAAAATGACTGAAGCTGCAAATTGGAAACGGCGTCTGAATCGATAATAGTGTAAGAATATTCCAAAATAAGAATCTTATGTTAGCAATGTACCAATACCCTTTAAGAATTGATATTAGAATGTCCTTATAAAAATGGAGGTTTTAGTCTTAATCGACTTATTATTAAGTACTTTGAAAGAAAATACTTTCAATTCTGTTGCTATAAACGAAGTGCTATTCCTTTTCTACAGCTTGGTAGCTTCCAATATCTGGCGCTAAAGCCCGATCTGTTCCCAAAATATCTAGCGGTACTTCTTGGGTAAACTCCAAGTCTCCGTTACCTATTGCTTCGGACTCTAAACCAATTCTAAAATCATTTCTTGCCGAGAAGAAGAAATCAGCATTAAGGTTTAGTAGCATACCCTTGTATTTGGTTTCATCCTCAAAGTTGTATAGCGGATTCCCGGTAAATTGCTCGCTAAAGTCATTAAATTGGATCATGCAATTGGTGAACTTATAATTAAACAGAAATGCTTCGTTAGATTCCAAAGCAAGTTCTATTTGTGAATTGCCGTCTATAATACAATTGCGAAAATCTGCCTGTATCAAATCACTGCTAAGGGTATTTGTTTCGGATACTTGTGCAAAATTATCTATTGCCACCGCCGCGCTTGTGCGGAAGCCATTATTCCAAAAGTTAGCGATGGTACAGTGAGTAAAACTATAGTTTCCTCCCAGATTGCAATAAAGAGAAGCGCTACCTGAACCTCCTAGCACCAAATTTTTAGCTTCAATAAATGCGGTTCTGGCCCAAAGGTTATGACTGGAATTATTGAATATACGACTGTTGTTTATAGTGAGCGTAGGGGATAGGAGTTTGTTATCTCCTTCTACAAAAAGTCCTATACTTCCATTTTTAATGGTTGTGTAGTTTATGCTATTGTCGCTGCTGCCGCTCGCAATCCAAAAAGAACCCCACTGCCCAGGAATATCAGAAAAAAATGGTTCTAACCGATCGCCCTCAAAAATGACCTCTCCCTCCATCAATTCTTGGTCTTGGCTCAATTCCCCATTAATGCTAATAGATGCCCCTTCTTGCACCAACAATCCAGATTCCTTATGAAGGTGTACCCTGGCGCCCGGATCAATAATTAATTCTTTTGTCGCTGCCACCGCTGCGTAGCCATATATTACGTAAGGCTTCTCGTTTGTAAACCTTAATTGGTCATCTGTTAATTCAAAACCTTCGACACGTATTTCGTTACCCTCCGCATCAACCGATAAGCGAATGGTTTCCTTACTACCATCGGTACTAGTTCGTGGGTAAAGAAAAACAGCATCTTTTACTAAAGTTACCAAGTGTACTTCTTGTTGGTCTATTCCAGAATCAAATGCAAGTACATCTGTATATAAGATATTATTTTCTGGTATTTCACCAATATCCGCAGTGGTTTCTATAAATATAAACATACTATCTCTGGCCTTTAGAGGTATGTTTTTGAAGTTTTTTCCAGCGTCACCATCCACATTCAACCTATAAAAACTAGTAGGACCGTTCTCAAGTCTTATAGATGGGATAACTACATCGTCCCGCGTTTCGTTATATACCTTAAGTGCATAGGTACTACTGCCAATGGTATTGAAAACCGTATCTAAGAAAACGGTGTCCCTAGAAAATGAAAGGTTTCCTGCACTTGGTGCATATTCGAAATTCTTACGACAAGAACTGCTCCAGAGCACTATTCCTAGTAGGATAACAACCGTAAAAATAGGTGTGCGCACAAGGGTAATATTAGGTGTTAGTCCGATTACAAAAAAATCTTTTCGATTCTTTCCGATATTCTCATGGGTCTAAAGTTCACTTTGTTCAATAGGCACCATTCTGTACTAGAACGCACTAATAGGGTCTTTGTTTTATTATTTAAAATTTCTACCACCCTAGTACATTTTGCACCTTTGCTGTTTTTTATATATGTGGTTAACAAAATTTCGTCATTGAGTACAGCGGACGCTTTGTACTCGATATAATGTGTCATCACCACCCAAACCACTTCTTCTTGAATATCTATTGGAGCCATGGCTTGCCAATGCTCTTTAGAGATATCCTGTATCCACTGCACGTAACGTACATTGTTAACATGCTCCAAATCGTCCAAATCATCTTGGATTACAACACATTCTTTTTGGTAGCTATTCATCTTATTTTTTATGAAGTTCTACTTCAAAAAGGATATCCCAATCCTTTCCGGTAACAAAAAATGTTTTTCTGGTAGGATGATATGCAATCCCATTTAGAACGTTATCCGTAGCTACCCAATTTTCCGTTTTAGTTATTTTAGCACTTAATCCTCCAAAATTAACAACGCCTTCGATGGCACCACTCTTCGCATCAATAATCATAACACTCGGTTTTTGATATACATTGGCATACAGCTTCCCATTCACGTACTCCAATTCATTGGCCTTGTTAAAGATTGATGAATTGGTAACCGTTTCTATGTAGCCTTCCTCCATCATGGTATTAGGATTTAAAAACCAAATTTTTTCGGTTCCATCGCTTTTAAAAAGTTTTTCTCCATCATTTGCCAGACCCCAACCTTTTGTGCTCTCTCCGTATTGAAAATTATCCAGTTTTTTTAGCTCTTTTCTGTCGTAAACGAATCCTTTTTTACTTTGCCATGTTAATTGATATATTTTGTCCTTTAAAATCGTAATCCCTTCCCCAAAATATGATTTGTCCAAATCTATCTGTTGCAACACTTTTCCGGTGCTATATTCAATACTGCGAAGAAAGGACCTCCCATTTTTTCCTGTCCCTTCATAAAGAGTATCATTATAAAATTCCAATCCTTGGGTGTATGCTTTATTGTCGTGCGGAAATTCGTTAATAATAGTATAGGTATAAATTTCTGGCGCCATGGCTGCAAGAACTTTTAAATTTTTAGAAACTTCTACAGTCTTTGAGTCATATGTAATGGAGGCAATTAGCGTTTTATTTCCCAATTTTGGAATATTGAATTCTAGCATATTTCCATCTGTCTCTAGAGTTGTTTCATCGATGCGGTATACCACTTTTTGTATCTCTATATCTGTCAAATTCTTAATATTTACTCGGAGTTGATCTCCTTGTTGTAGCGTGGTTTTATTACCGTCTAAAACGATATCAAATAAGGAGGATGGCTTCTGATTTCCGCTTCCGCAAGATGCAATGAAGGTAAGAAAAACACCTGCAGATAAATATTTTAGATAACTCATGATACAAAAATTAAAAAATGAAATTACAAAAGTAAGACATACAAACGGAAGCACTTATCCTCTTCTGTATTAAACCCTAATATTTGATAAAATTTAGATTCTAAAAGAATTGTGAAAGATTTAAAAGATTGTATATTTGCACTTGGCAAGTCCTACACGACCAGCTCCTGTAGAATCCCCCAGAGTGGGAACACAGCAAGGGTATATGGTTGTAGCGGTGCGATGTAGGTAGCTTGCCTTTTTTTTGTGCCATAAAATTAGCTCTAGATAACAACCTTCGCCATACCCGATTTTAACTTACCAATTATTTAAAACAACTAAATATCAGTACATTACTTCCACTTTTATTTGTTAATTTAGAACAGAATGAAATCTAAAACTGTGCTTATTACTGGAGGCTCTTCTGGAATTGGAAAAGCGATTGGCAAGTATTTAACTACAAAAGGACATACCGTTTATGGAACTACGCGAAATATTTCCAAGTATTCCGATTTTGAGGAGTTTACCTTATTGGAGATGGATGTTAGAGAACCTAAAAGTATCCAGTTAGCAGTTTCTGAGCTTATAAAAAAAGAAGGACGCATAGACGTATTAATCAACAATGCAGGTGTTGGCATTACAGGCCCTTTAGAGGAGACGCCAAATATCGAAATTCTAAAGGCTTTTGATACTAATTTCAATGGCCCATTAAATGTAATTAAAGCGGTATTACCACAAATGCGCATCCAAAATAATGGACTGGTGATAAATATCACCTCTATTGCCGGTTATATGGGACTACCTTACCGAGGAATATATTCGGCAACAAAAGGAGCAATGGAAATCTTAACTGAGAGCCTCCGACTAGAAACCCGTGACTTTGGAATTCAGGTTACCTCTATTGCTCCTGGTGATTTTGCAACAAATATAGCCTCTGGGCGCTACCATGCACCTATTAAAAATGGTTCTCCTTATGAAGATGACTACAGCAAAACCTTAACAGCAATAGATAATCAAGTAGACGAAGGGGGTAACCCAGTAGCAGTTGCTAAAGTAGCACACAAAATAATACAAACAAAAAACCCAAAAACCCATTACAGGGTAGGATCTTTTTTGCAAAAATTCTCTGTGGTACTAAAGCGATTATTGCCGGACAAGTGGTATGAGCTGCTATTGCTTAGCTATAGTAAGTAATAGTAGATTTAAAGTCTCTGAAATGTTTCTAGGATTGCTAGTTAAAAATTAGCATAAATATTGGAAAAAGCGTTGACAATAAGCGTGTCATCCGTAATAATACATTTGTTCATAGGGTAGATAACCAACTTCTGAGTAGCTTCCTCAAAATTTTCAGATCTAAATTGTTTCCCCATATCCAGTCCAGAATTTTCTACTATTCTTTTCCAGTTTGATTTGTTCGTTTGAAAATTTATACCCACAAAATCTAATTCAGGTTTCGATTTAGAAAGCTCATTTACTCTTTTAAAAATATTTTGGTAATGCGTTTTGTTGATACCGGTCCAAAAGTAGAAAACCGTTTTTTTGCTTTTTCCTATTTCAGTTAAGGTTATTGGCTCATCGTTTACGGATAAAACAGCTATCGACGGTATTGGACTATTGGGCTGTATGTTACGGATTCCTTCATAAAGACCTTCTATTTCCTTTATATGCATGTTATTACCAGAAACGGTTACAAAATCATCCAAAAACTTTTTGTTGTTTCCAGGAGAATCGTGCTCTTTTAATAGATAATCAATGGCAACATTCCTGAAAAGGTTGTCCCGCAGCTCCTTTTCTACTACTAAGCTATCTATCACATGCAACTTGTGACTGTTAAAATGGAGGTGATTTTTTGTATCGGCAGTTTTGTCTTTGCAGCCATGTTTACAATTCATATATGAAAGGTTACCCAGGTGCGACTTCATAAAATCATAGTAAGGCCTTAGATAACTAAGGTCTTTATCATTATAATTGATATTTTTTCTATAGTCATAAAACGTATCATGTAGTTCATTCAGACCATGCTCCTTTAGCTTTCTTTTATGTTCAAAAGGATACATTTCCATATACCTATAATAGGTGTAATCAACACTAGCTTTAGCTATGCTAAACGCCTTTTCCGATAATTTGGACTCTTCCTTTATCGTGCTAAGGGTTTTTAATTTATCGCTTCTGAGTTGATTTATTTTATTAGTAAACTCATCAGATTCCAAATTATAGTATTCCTTACGCACCGTTTGTTCCTCTTCTTCGTCCGTTAAAAAAAGTTCCAATAAAAAATTATTTATTTCCTCACTACTTCCCGAAAACACCAAAGATTCATCAAAATAAAGCGTATTTAGGCGTACTAAAAGGCTATCACCCTTTTCCAGATAAACGTATTGGAACTCGGGAGCATGATTAAAATGATATAGTCCGTCCTCAACAGAATTCAATTTAAAGGTAAATCTGTTCGCACCATCCAACCTCGCAGAATCAATCACCTTAGTACCCTTTAATAACACTACATAGTCGCTACTAGGGTTAACAATTTCCCCTGCGAATAGAACGTAATCCTTTTTTTCTGTTGTAGTGCAGCTAACTGCAAAAAGTATAATTACAAGAAGTAAAAATCTCTTCATATAAAAAGGGAATGATTTATATCAAATTTAAGGAACACCTATGTCCAATGCTGTTAATGGTGCGTTAAATGTTATAGGGGTTAACATATCAAGATTAGCAAATCCGATAGGCTATAAGAATGTTAGCTTAGCCGTATAAAATTAGCTATTTTTGCACGGATTTTAAAAATAAAGTGGTTATGTTATCTGTATCTAATCTATCGGTCCAATTTGGAAAAAGGGTGTTATTCGATGAAGTAAACGTTTCTTTTACACAAGGAAATTGTTACGGAATTATCGGTGCCAATGGTGCTGGGAAATCAACCTTGCTTAAAATTATTGCAGGCCAGATAGACCCTACTTCCGGGCATGTACATTTGGAACCCACCAAAAGGATGTCCATATTGGAACAGAACCACAACTCTTCAGATACGTTTACTGTATTGGAAACCGTGGTAAAAGGAAACAAGCCGCTGTACGAAATAAAGCAAGAAATTGATGCGTTGTATGCGGATTATGATGATAAAAATGCAGATAGGATAGGGGAGCTACAGGTACGGTTTGAGGAGATGAATGGTTGGAATGCCGAGAGTAACGCTGCATCTTTATTATCCAATCTTGGAATTAATGCTGAGCAGCATCAGATACTCATGTCCGATTTAGATTCAAAATTAAAGGTACGGGTTTTATTAGCCCAAGCACTTTTTGGAAACCCCGATGTGCTTATTATGGATGAACCTACCAACGATTTGGATTATGAAACCATCAACTGGTTGGAACATTTTTTGGCGGACTATGAGAATACGGTAATCGTAGTATCGCATGACCGTCACTTTTTAGATACCGTTTGTACGCATATAGGGGATATAGATTTTGGTAAACTAAACCTGTACTCTGGTAATTACACCTTTTGGTACGAAAGTAGCCAATTGGCCGCAAGGCAAAGGGCGCAGCAAAATAAAAAATCTGAGGAAAAGGCAAAGGAACTTCAGGAATTTATCATGCGATTTAGTGCTAACGTAGCAAAAAGCAAACAAGCTACCTCAAGAAAAAAGATGCTGTCCAAATTAAAGGTGGATGATATTAAGCCTTCTAGCAGAAGATATCCAGCTATCATATTTGAACGGGAACGTGAAGCGGGAGACCAAATATTAAATATTGACGGTCTTTCTGCAATAACAAATGAAGGAGAGGTTCTGTTTGATAATGTAAATATTAACCTTTCTAAGGGTGATAAGATTGCAATAATTTCACGGGATTCAAGAGCGACAAGTGCTTTTTATGAAATCATAAATAACAATAGAAAAGCAGACAAAGGCACCTTCCAGTGGGGGGTAACGACAACGCAATCTTACCTTCCGGCCGATAATTCACATTATTTTGAGCAAAACATTAACCTGGTAGATTGGTTACGCCAATGGGCCACGACAGAAGAAGAGCGCGAAGAAGTATATATCAGAGGCTTTTTGGGTAAAATGTTGTTCAGTGGTGAAGAAGCCTTGAAAAAATGCACCGTTCTTTCTGGAGGAGAAAAGGTGCGATGTATGTTGAGCAGAATGATGATGTTAAGAGCAAACGTACTCATGCTAGACGAACCAACGAACCACTTGGATCTTGAAAGTATTACTGCATTTAATAATTCTTTAAAGAATTTTAAAGGTACCGTTCTATTCACTACGCATGATCATGAATTTGCTCAAACTGTTGCAAATAGGATTATAGAATTAACCCCAAAAGGCAATATTGACCGCTATTCTACGTTTGATGAATACATGTCTGACAAGGCATTAAAGGAGCAGAGGGGTAAGATGTATACTGTTCCGGTTTAACATACACGTCTAACCAAATACATACATCATGAAAATCTGGACGCTTTTTGCCAGCATACTTCTTGGCGCTACTATTCTCGGCTGCAGTACTTCCAACTCTTCAACTCAAGAGGAAGGTCAAGAGTTATCACTCACCAATTACCAAGTACTAATACGCGGCGGCTCCGGTCTTTATGCTCAAAATATAGTATCAAATTCAGAAGGGCTTTTCGTAAGTAACAGTCCCAATTTATTTCCAGGCGTTACAACAGCATCACTTAAATTTAGAGTGGGTTCTAAGATTACATTTTACCATAGAACTGATGACTGTGGAGGCACCGTATTATTTTATGATTTTGAAGATGGTTCGGAATTTGAATTGCCTATTTTTTCTGATTTATCTTCCTGTACACTAACCGTAACTGCAGTTACCCAGCAAGATGATATGGTCTTTCTTTCCTACTATTTAGATAGTATCGGAAAGAACCAATCTTTTTTTGTTAGAAGCATTAATATTAACACCAACAGTTTTACCGATTTCGAATTAGATAAGAAACCAACCCAGTTGGCGGTATCTAATAGCCGATTGTTTGTTCTAACGTGGGATGAGAACCAGACAGATACCTATGCGCTTACAGTTTTGGATTTTGAAAAAAACACAGAAGTCCATGAAATGGATATGGGTTTAGATGTTGGCATTATTTTTACGAAGATGGACGGAGATATTATTATAAGCTATCCTAATGAGCATACCACCTTAGATAGTAATTCTTTAAACCCTACATATACCAGATATAATTCTGGTTCCGAACCCCACTTTTACAATGCGCAGCACATTGCTTTTGACGCGTCTGGGACAATGTATTATGTACGAAATACTGCTTTAGATTCGGAATCAGATGGTATTACAGCAACGCACGATTTTGATTCAAATAGTACAGTGCTGTATTACTTTGAAAATTTCCTAAACGAGGAACAGCTCAAGGTTGAGTTTAATGTGCAAACAGTAACTACTGTAAACTATGATGACATTAATGACTTAATTCTCATCGGATACAAAAAGAATACGGTTCCTGGGGGCGGTATTATAAGAATAACACCAGCTCCAAATTTAACTTTTGTTGACAATTTAGATTTAGAGAATATCCCTACATATATACTCCCCAACTGACTAAAGAAAAGGAAGCTTTTCTGATATCCCTTAAGCATTAAAATACTTACTGTTCCAAATTGCTGGATTGAAGTTTTTACCTAAAGCAAAACCGTAAAAAATGACCACGGCAGCGATAGACTTAAACATAAAAAAATAAAGAATCCAAAACTCCACAGACGAATTTGACTTAGAAAACAAGCCTTCAGGCACCATAAGGGTTACCAAAAAACTGATTGCAAAGACCAAAACAGCTAAGTTTATAATATTTTTAAAAGGCCACATCAAGGCTTTTCTCAAGGGATGTAAATCATTTCCCCATTGGTGTATCAAGTAAAAATAACCGTTACCAATAGGAGCGAACAATAATGGATCATCCTTATCTTCTAGTTTAAAAAGTTTTGAAGGCGCAATTATCTTAAAACCTTTCAATTCTATTTCATGTTCTTTTTCTAAAGATTTTATTTTGGAAATTCCCTCAACTGGTATCTCCCCTTTAAAATAACGCGAATCCAAAAAACGTAGACGATAATCTATACATATTTTTTTGATATCCGTTACGTGAAAAATCCGTGAACTTTCCAATAAATCAAACTCAAAATTATTGGTTAACGCTCCGCCACCGTTGGCTATACTTTTTTTGATTCGTAGATGTTGTTCATCCAAATTATTGAGAATGGTAAACACCTCGTTAAGCACCTGTTCTTCGCCGATAGGATTTTTAGCTTTTACCCGAGCTAGCTTCTCTTGAATATTTGTTTTTTGTAGGAACATGTTTTCTTTTTTTAGCAATGATACCAAAGTTACCTAATAAATGATTTCAATAGAATTTTGTTTAATGTTTCAAAATGTTAATATTTTGTTAATAAACTTATGTCCTTACTTTTTTATTATGAGGGATACCTCTTAAATTGTACATTGTCGATGAAACTAGACCTTTCACCGAATCTTAGAACAATTCGCCCCAAACATAATTATATCTATGAAAAAATGGACATCCCCTGTGTCTCTGTGCATACTATTCTTTGCCCTAGTCTTAAAAGCCCAAGAACCTGCTATACCTATTGAATTTCCTACAGTTTCTAATTATGTAATGGATCCAGAAAAATCGATTCTAACCAATGCAGAAACATCCGAAAGACATAGCACGTTAATGTCTGCCCTACGGGCATCTGATTTGGACAAAGTACTCCGTTACAAGGGACAATTTACAGTTTTTGCCCCTTCAGATATGGCTTTTGAAAAACTTTCTAAACTAACTACGGAAAGGTTAATGGACCCTAAGAACAAAAAGGAGTTAAAGGCTATTCTTTCATGTCACATCGTAGCAGGCAAACTTTCAGCCTCTACTATTTTAAAATCCATGTGTAGAGGCGGCGGCAAAGCTAGTTTTACCACCATACTAGGAGAAAAAATCACCGCAACCATGAAAGGCATTGATATCATACTAAAGGATAAGCATGGCAACAAAGCGAAAATAGTTTTGGCAGATGCCAACCAGAGCAATGGCGTTATCCACGAAGTAGATAGTGTTTTCATGCCTCTAGCAGCAATATAAGCAACACCTTATCTTAATTCTGCATTAAGTTCGTTCTCGTAGCTTCTTTGCAGTTTGGACATTATCTTCTCAATTTGTTTGTCCGTTAATGTCTTATTGTCGTCCTGTATGGTGAAGCTAACTGCATAGGATTTTTTTCCTTCCGGAAGCTTATCACCCTCGTACACATCAAACAGGCTAATATTTCTTAACAGTTTTCGCTCGTTTTTATACGCAATATCATAAACCTGTTTAAATGTTACCGACTGGTCTAGTAACAACGCAAAATCGCGCTTTACCTCTGGGTATTTGGAAATTTCGCTGAATACAACTTCCTTCTTGTTCATTACTCTTAAAATAATATCCCAGTTAAAATTGGCGAACAAAATTTCCTGTTTGATATCAAACCTTTTCAATATTGAATTTTTGACCACCCCAAAAGAGACTAAGGTCATTGGCCCCTTTGTCAATGCTAGTCCCTCTGCAAATAAACCAGAGGTATCTGGTTGGCTAACACTATCCGTTATTCCGAGCTTAGCTAATACAGTTTCCACGATAGATTTCATTTGAAAAAAGCCTGTAGTTTCGGTAATTCTTGTCCAACTGGGCTCCTGGCTAGCTCCGCTTAAAAGTATGCTCAGGTATTTTTCCTCTATTCGATTGTCGTTTGACGTATGATATGTTTTGCCAAATTCAAAAAGTTTAAGGTTTTGTCTTTTTCTATTGATGTTGTAGGCTGCAACTTCCAACGCCGAAAAAATAGAATTTTTTCTTAAGATGGATAAATCTCCACTTAGCGGGTTAACCAGAGTAACCTCTTTCTTAGCAGATGGCACATCTTCCAACAACGTAACATAGTCAGGAGAGGTTAAACTATTAGTCAAAATCTCATAGCAACCCTTAGCCGCAAGTAAATTTCCGATGGCATACTGTACTTTATGGTCCTCAAAAGGACTTGTACTTGCTACAGAAGCATTTAGTTTTTCGCTAAAAGCAACATTATTATAGCCATATACCCTAAGAATTTCTTCAATGACATCTACTTGTCTTTGAACATCTACCCTGTAGGGTGGAACGGAAAGACCCATTCCTGATTCTGTTACATTCTTCACTTTAATATCCAAAGAGGCCAAAATAGATTTTATGGTATCCGTAGGAATTTCTTGCCCAATAAGCTTATTGATCTTTTCAAAAGCTAAGAAAACTTCAGAATCCTTTTTCTTGTTGGGATACAGGTCAACAATGTCCGAAGTAATATCTCCTCCGGCGATTTCCTTTATTAATAAGGTCGCACGTTTTAAGGCGTATTCTACATTTTCTATATCGATTCCTCTTTCAAATCGGAAGGAGGCATCCGTGTTCAATCCATGTCTCTTTGCAGATTTCCTAACCGACACTGGGTTAAAATAAGCACTTTCTAAAAATATGGAAGTCGTATGCTCCGTTACTCCAGAATTCAAACCTCCAAATACCCCGGCAATACACATGGGTTTCTCGGCATCACAAATCATTAAATCTTCTTCGTGTAGCTCACGCTCCAAACCATCCAAGGTGGTAAACTTGGTTCCTTTTGGCATAGTTTTTACAATAATCTTTGCCCCTTTAATCTTTGCTGCATCAAAAGCGTGTAGCGGCTGTCCCAAATCATGAAGCACAAAGTTGGTGGCGTCTACTAAATTGTTCTTTGGTGCAATTCCGATAGCTCTTAACCTATTCTTTAACCAGTCTGGCGAAGGTTGCACAATCAAATTGCTTAGGGTTACCCCACAGTATCTGCGCGCCAGTTCGTTATCCTCAACATCAACATCAATACGTAATGAACGACTGTCTACATGAAAATGACTTGTAGGCGGTGTAATAAGCTCTTTCGTAATCTCTCGCTGTAATAAACCTGCCTTTAAGTCTCTTGCTACACCAAAATGACTCATGGCATCTGATCTGTTGGGTGTGAGTCCAATTTCAAAAACTTCATCGTTTTCTACCTCGAACAATGCTGCGCAAGGTGTTCCAGCCTCAATACTTTCTTCTAAAACCATGATGCCCTCGTGACTTTCCCCAAGTCCTAATTCATCTTCCGCACATATCATTCCATGGCTTTCTTCTCCTCTTATCTTGCCTTTTTTAATAGTCCATTCTTCCCCTTCAGCAGTATATAATTTTGTTCCTATAGTAGCCACAGGTACTTTTTGACCCTTAGCAACATTAGGGGCACCACAAACTATTTGCAGGGGAGTGTCTCCACCAATATCAACCGTTGTTAATTTTAACTTATCTGCATTAGGATGCTTTTCACAGGTAAGCACATGGCCAACCACAATACCTTTTAATCCCCCCTTAACGGATTCAAATGGTGTGATTCCTTCAACTTCTAAACCTAAATCTGTTAAAAGTTCACCAGTATTTTGGGAATCCCAGTCAATATGTATAAACTGCTTGAGCCAGTTGTAAGAAATTTTCATCTGTTGGTTTTATAACATGTAAAGATAAAACAATGCCAGAACACATTCAATATAGAATTTGTTGATTTGTCTTTAAATTTTTTAATCCTCTTTTTATATCGTTAATTCGTTTAAACTTACTGTCATATATGAAATATTCTATTTTTTGGTGTAGTTTTTTATTCGTGTTGTTTTCTTGTAAGGAATCCAAACCAGAAATGCAACTCAACCAGGGCGTATGGTTAGCCGAACTTACTACCTTGGATAATCAACAGTTGCCCTTCAATTTTAAGCTCTACACGACACCGGAAGGTGAATACATGCTGGATATATTTAATGCGCAAGAGCTTATTACTGTTGATGAAATTACAACCTTTAACGATTCCATTATCATTAGGGCCCCTGGTTTTAATGGTCGCATAGTTGGTACGTTTACTCCAAATAGTATTACCGGAAGGTTTATCATAGAAACCATGGATAGAAATATTCCATTTAGCGCCGTTTTCGATACCCCAGAACGATTTAGGGATAGTGAATCGCCCGAATTGAATATTTCAGGAATATGGGAAACCGAATTCAGTCCTAAAACAGAAGATCGATATATGGGTAAAGGTATATTTACCCAAAAAGAAGGAAAGGTAAGTGGAACGTTTAGAACACCCACAGGGGATTACAGGTTTCTTGAAGGCGTACTTGACAAGGATTCTTTAAAACTATCCGCTTTTGACGGTGCACACGTATTCTTATTTCTTGCTAAAGCAACAGACTCCTCGCTGACGGGTATGTTTTATTCAGGCAACCACTTTAAAGAACCGTTTACAGCGGTAAGGAACGAAGCTTTTGAGCTCCCCAGTCCAGATTCGCTTACTTTTATCAAAGAAGGCTATAATCAGTTCGATTTCTCCTTTCCCGATACAAATGGGAACATAGTATCCTTATCTGATAAAAGATTTAAGAATAAAGTGGTTATTGTGCAACTGATGGGTACTTGGTGCCCTAATTGCTTGGACGAGACACGGTTTTTGGTAGAACATATAAAGGAAAATAACCAAAATAACCTTCAAGTAGTAGGCCTAGCCTTTGAATATGCTAAAACGGAAGAAGCCGCCATTCATGGCATAGAGCGCTTAGTCGATAGGGTAGGAATTAATTACCCCGTTTTATTGGCACAATATGGCACTTCTGATAAAGAACAGGCACAGCAAAAACTCCCAATGCTCAATCACATAATATCGTATCCTACAACCATTTTTATTGATAAAACTGGGGAGGTAAGAAGAATACAAACAGGTTTCAACGGACCAGCCACTGGAGCTACCTATATAGAGTTTAAAGCGCAGTTTAGCGATTTTGTAGCGAAGCTATTACAAGAATAACAAGGCTTATATAATGGTAGATTTACCCAGTCCAATGTTTTCGTCGTTCATCTTAAAACTACCATCCAATTCCATGATATTATCGGCAATAAAATCACCTACATAATTGGTTCCGTACTTGCTACTCCCCATAATATCTGGGGTAACAATTTTTTTGGAGAATGATTTAAGCACAGCAGCCACAACAGCATCTGATTCCTCCTCTAGTTTAAAATGCTGTAAAAGCATAGCCGTACTTAGTATAGCTGCTACTGGATTGGCAATGTTTTTATCCTTTGCATAAGGGTAGGAACCATGAATGGGTTCAAACATAGCATAATCCGCACCTACAGATGCAGAAGGCAAAAGACCTATAGAACCTGCAATTACGCTTCCTTGGTCAGAAAGAATATCCCCGAACATAATATCAGTCAAAATCACGTCGAACTGACTAGGATTCAGTATCATCTGCACGGCCGCATTGTCAATAAAAAGGCATTCCAAAGTAACCTCAGGGTAACTTTTGGCAATCGTATAAACCGTTCTTCGCCATAACCTAGACGTTTCTAGTACGTTCGCCTTATCGACTAATGTAAGTTTTTTTCGCCTTCCCTTAGCAGCTTTAAAGGCCAAGTGGGCTATCCTGCTAATTTCACTTTCTGTATAGGTACAGGTATCGGTGGCTGAATTATTGGCCTCATTTGTACTTTTATCACCATAATAGATACCGCTAGACAATTCTCTGTAAATTACCAAATCGGTATGCTGTATAACTTCTTTTGCCAATGGTGATTGTTTCACCAAGGCAGGAAAGACTTTTACAGGTCTAATATTTGCAAAAAGGCCTAATTCCTTTCTAAGTCTAAAAAGACCTTGTTCTGGCCATACTTTTGACGTAGGATTGCCATCATATTTCGGTGAGCCAATTGCTCCAAAGAGAACGGCATCTGAATCCCTACAAATTTGTAGTGTCTTTTCTGGTAATGGATTCCCCGTTTTATCAATCGCAGTTGCGCCTACCAATGCTTTTCTAAAGGTAAAGCTGTGTCCAAAAGTCTCCTCAACAGATCTTAGGCACTTAATGGCTTCTGCCATTACTTCAGGACCTATACCGTCACCTGCTAAAACAGCTATATTCAACTTCATAGTTAACTAACGCTTTGGAGGTTCAAATTACTTGCTTCCACAATTTCATGAATGTCGCCATCTAAAATTTCCTTTTTCCTATCAGCAAACTTCAAAAACTCGTCATACACCAGATCCAATTGAATTTTAGTCAATTCGTAGCCTACATTTTTTGCGCGATAGGCTAAAGCGGCCCTTCCGCTTCTCGCAGTAAGTACGATAGAAGACTCTGTTACGCCTACATCAGCAGGGTCCATTATTTCGTAGGTCTCCCTGTTTTTTATAACACCGTCTTGGTGAATTCCAGAACTATGTGCGAAGGCATTAGCTCCGACGATAGCTTTGTTCGGTTGCACTAACATTCCCATTTTATTAGAAACCATTAAACTGGTATCGTAAAGTAATTTACTGTTTATAGTGGTATCTAAGTTAAGGCCTGGATGCTGTCTTAGTATCATCACAACTTCTTCCAAAGACGTATTTCCAGCGCGCTCTCCTATACCATTAATAGTACATTCTATTTGACGCGCACCATTAATCACCCCTGCAATAGAGTTGGCAGTAGCAAGGCCCAAATCGTTATGGCAGTGACAAGAGAGGATCGCTTTTTCTATTCCTTTTACGTTTTCCTTTAAATATTTTATTTTAGCTCCATATTCCTCTGGAAGGCAATAACCGGTAGTATCTGGAATATTTAATACGGTGGCCCCTGCTTTTATAGCAGCTTCACAAACCCGTGCCAAAAACTCATTATCCGTTCTTCCGGCATCTTCGGCATAAAATTCCACATCCTCTACAAAGGTCTTGGCATAACTAACGGCGTCTATCGCTCTTTCGATGATAGCATCACGGTTCGAATTAAATTTAAATTTAATATGGGAATCCGAAGTGCCAATACCAGTATGTATCCTTGGCTTAACCGCATATTTAAGGGCTTCCGCTGCTACTTCAATATCCTTTTTTACCGCTCTGGTGAGCCCGCATACTGTTGCATTCTTAACTAGTTTACCTATGGCTTCTACGGATTTAAAATCTCCTGGACTAGATATAGGAAACCCCGCTTCGATTATGTTCACACCGAGCTCATCTAAACGTGCTGCAATAACTAATTTTTGCTCCATGTCTAGTTTACACCCAGGTACTTGTTCTCCGTCCCTAAGTGTCGTATCAAAAATCTGTACTATATCTTTGCTCATTATATTTACGTAGTTTTAACCAGTCAAACGAATATATGGCCATATACACAAAAGATATAGATTTTGTTATGGAATTTACAACGTTAAGACACTTTTTTGAGCAATTAATAAACTCATTTTCAATTACTTAAACTGTATTTTTTACGATGACAAATGCCCATAAAGACGCTCTGTTCATTTTGGTAAAGGCTTTATCAAAATCCGAAAAGCGGCAATTTAAGCTTTACGTAGGCCGGCTTGGGGTAAATACGGATGCTAAATTCCTGGCCCTATTCAACCTTTTGGATAAAATAAAGCAGTACGACGAAAAGGTTATTTTGAGCAGTGTTGTTGTTAAAAAAGCCCAGCTTTCGAACTTAAAGGCGCATTTATACCGACAAATTTTAGTCAGTTTGCGTTTAAATCCAGTGAATCAGAATATTCGTGTTCAGATTCGGGAGCAACTAGATTTTGCTACAATCCTTTATCAAAAGGGATTGTACAAACAAAGCCTTAAAATTTTAGACAAGGCAAAATCCGTGGCTATTGAAAATGAGGAGAAGAATATTGCTTACGAAATAGTAGAGCTGGAAAAGATAATTGAGACGCAATACATTACCCGAAGTATTCCGGATAGAGCAGACGAACTAGCTGTGCAGGCCAAAGACTTGTCTGGCCAAAATGTGATGACGAGTAAACTTTCTAATCTTTCCTTACAACTGTACGGAATGATGTTAAAAGTAGGTTATGTACGAAGTGATGATGACTTAAAAAGAGTAAAAGAATACTTCACCAAACACCTGCCTAAATATGACTTGGATACCCTAGGTTTTAGAGAAAAACTTTGGTTGTACAAAGCCCATTTGTGGTACAGTTTTTTAATTCAGGATTTTCTTTCTTGCTATAAGTATTCCAGTAAATGGGTAGACCTTTTCAATGAGAACAAGGAAATGATTTATCTGAATCCTGTTTTTTATCTTAAAGGAAATCATTATTTGTTAGAATCCTTATTTTATGTAAAATATAGCTCTCAATTTAAAGTTACACTTGAAGAGTTGGAGCTAGTGCTGAAGGATCCTAATTTTCCAAAAAATGACAATATTACATCGTTGGCATTTCTCTATTTGAATGCCAACAAGCTTAACCTCCATTTCTTGGACGGCACCTTTGAAAAGGGCTTGTATCTGGTAAAAATTGTAGAGTACGGCATCAACAAACACAAAGACCGGATAGATGCACATCATGTGATGGTGTTGTATTATAAAATAGCCTGTCTGTATTTTGGCATAGGCGACAATAAAACCTGTATTGTCTATCTAAAAAAAATCATTGATAACAAGAACCTTAAAATGCGGGAAGATCTTATGTGCTTCGCAAGAGTGCTGAGCCTTGTTGCACACTATGAAGCCGGTATGGATTACCATTTAGAAATTCAGCTAAAAAGCACCTACAAATTCTTGTTGAAAATGAACGACATGCACGAAGTGCAAAAGGAAATGATAAAGTTCTTAAGAAGCCTTGGCGGTATTTATCCGAATGAGCTTAGGGGAGAATTTCAAAAACTACATACCGAACTTAAAAAGTATGAAGACCACCCCTATGAAAAGCGTTCGTTCTTGTATTTGGATATTATTTCTTGGCTAGAGAGCCATTTGGAGAACAAACCCGTATCTCAAATCATACGTGAAAAGGCCTTGTTACAAACCAGATAAGGTGTGTCTTTAAAATGAAACGCTCTCATCTATCGCATTTATTGGAAATTAACCTCGCCATGGTTTTTGTGGGTACTTCTGGGGCCTTAGGACGCTATGTAGACCTGCCAGTTCCAGTAACCATTGCCTCGCGTGCGATTTTAGCCTTTTTGGCGCTACTGTTTTTTTGTAAGTGGAAAGGAATATCCATGCGAATTAAGCCAGCGCACAGAGGGGTTGTTCTGGGTAGTGGTATCCTTATGGGCTTGCATTGGGTTACCTACTTTTACGCCCTTCAGTGGTCTAGTGTCGCTATTGGGATGCTCTCTTTGTTTACCTATCCTGTGCTTACATCCTTTTTAGAACCACTGCTTTTGAAAACACCGTTCCAGAAAATACATTTACTCTTAGGAGCCATGGTTTTAGCTGGAATCTATTTTTTAAGTCCGGAATTCAACTTTGAAGATTCTAATACCCTTGCGATAGGGATAGGCGTTTTCTCGGCACTGTGTTATGCGTTACGAAATCTGGTATTAAAAGCCAGGGTAACTGAATACCATGGTTCTGCCTTAATGGTATATCAAACAGGAATTATTGGTATTGTATTACTTCCCGCATTTTTATATATCGATTTTGATATTGTTATAGGTCAGTGGCAGGGCCTCGTGGCTTTGGCAGTAATCACCACGGCGATTGGGCATACCTTATTTTTGATGACATTCAGGCATTTCAGTATTACTACGGTGAGTATTCTCAGTAGTATACAACCTGTTTATGGTATACTGATCGGAGCTATTTTCTTAAATGAAATTCCGGAGTTAACAACCGTATTCGGTGGTATGTTGATTTTAGGATCTGTGGTCATTGAAAGTTTTAGGTCCTCGCAAAAACAAAAGGTCCTTACTCCGGACTAGTTTCTGGAGTTCCTCTTCCAGTATATTGATTTATGATGCCGTCCCCTAAGGTTTTAAAGCCATCTTCCTTAGCCAACTGCCTTACCTTTTCTGGGTCAAAGTTCCCGTTAAAATATAAAAAGGACCCGTTTTGACCATTGTTATTATAGATAAGTATCTCCTTAACGGCATCGCGCTTTTCCCGTATAGAAACTACATTACGATTTAGATTGTCATTTTTACGGAACACTTCAATAAAGGAATTCCCTGTAATACCGTTCATTTGCTGATTCAAAAATTGGGTTCTGGTAGGCGTTGCGCTAGGAAACTGCATGTATCGTAGATCTTTGGTATTTCCAATAAGCGCATTCATTTCTGGCGAAATCTGACCTAACATCCCTAGCATAAATCTAGGCACACGAACAGCTGTTACCTGATTATCGTTTTTATGGGCATTGTAAAAAGTATCTATAGAATTATAACTGCCGCAGCTGGAAAGCAGTATAAGCATCAAAAAAGACAAGATGGGTAATTTCATTGTATGGTGTGTTTAGCTTCTAAATGTACTTAAAATTAAGTACATGCATCCCAAATCGGGTCCTTGGGTGGTGGGGCGACTACGGTTATCGTTTCTTTATTTACAGGATGCACAAATTGTAAGGTACGGGCATGAAGGTGAATGCTACCGTCCGGATTACTTCTATCGAAACCGTATTTTAAATCCCCCTTTATGGGACTTCCAATGCTTGATAATTGAGATCTTATTTGATGATGCCGGCCGGTTTTTAAATCGATTTCAAGCAGGGCGTAACGATCTAATTTTTTTAGCAATCGATATTCTAGAATCGCTTTTTTACTTTCTGGCACTTCTTTTTTGTTGGCATAGGACTTGTTTTGTTTGGTATTTCGTCTGAGCCAATGCACAAGGGTGTCCGATGTTTTTTCTGGGATGTTTTTTACAATGGCCCAATATGTTTTTTTAGCTTCTTTTTCTGCGAATAATTTGTTGAGTCTAGGCAAGGCTTTTGAGGTCTTTGCAAAAAGTACGATGCCAGAAGTAGGCCTATCCAACCGGTGTACAACGCCCAAATATACATTACCGGGCTTGTTGTATTTTTCCTTTATAAATTCCTTTACCACCTCACTCAGCGGAATATCCCCAGTCTTATCGCCCTGTACGATATCTCCTGGCCGTTTATTTACGATTATCACGTGATTATCTTCAAAAAGTACTTGAAGATTTTTACTGCTAGAATATTGTTTGTTGGACAAGTTGTTCTTTAAGGTTTATATACGTATTATTTTCATACCTATATGGTATTTAATAGGCTATAGGATGGTTTACTTAGATGGGCTACATGTCATTAGTTTATTATTTAGTATCCGTCAAGAACACTAAATCGATACTTTTTTTCCATACAAGCTTAGAAACAAAATCATTAACACGCCAATCGTAACTGCGACATCCGCCATATTAAAAATTCCTGTTTTCAAAAACCCAAGGCGAATTTGAAAAAAGTCGGTTACCGAACCATATATGATACGGTCTATTAAATTACCAATACCGCCACCAATAACCAAAGCAAAAGCGAATACAAGCCATCTGTCACTTGTTTTTTTGGTAAGTACCCGAAAGAGTAAAACCATAAGAACAAGTACCGGTATAATTTGCAATAATATAATTTTTATAATAGGAGGGAAGTTGGCCCCAAAGCCCAGCATAGCTCCTGTATTCTCCACATTGGTAAGGATAAAGTGGTCAGTAACCAATTCAATATAATCCCGGCTCACCACGTTTTTGCGAACTACCACTTTTGAGATTTGGTCACAGCCAATATTCAATAACACCAAGGCTATAATATAAAAACGATATGCAAAACCCTTTTGTTTCAACCCTTTTAAAAATTAATATTGTTCCTCATCATTTGGAAAATCCTTGCTTTTTACATCGGCAACATAACTAGATATAGCCTTACCCATTTCTTCATAGAGGTTCATATACCTTCGTAAAAATCTAGGATTAAACTCGTGTGTCATTCCCAATAGGTCATGAATTACTAAAACCTGGCCATCAGCATGCTTTCCACCGCCAATACCAATGGTGGGTATGGTAAGGCTCTGAGAAACTTCTTTCGTAAGGTTGGCCGGAATCTTTTCCAAAACAATGCCAAAACAACCTAGTTTTTCTAAAAGAAGCGCGTCTTGTTTCAATTTTTCTGCTTCAACGTCTTCTTTTGCCCTAACCGTATACGTCCCAAATTTATAAATAGACTGCGGTGTAAGACCTAAATGACCCATAACCGGAATACCTGCAGCTAAAATCCGCTTTACAGATTCTTTAATCTCCGCACCACCTTCAACTTTTACAGCATGTGCGCCACTCTCCTTCATGATACGTATGGCAGACCTAAGCGCTTCTTTAGGATCACTTTGGTAACTTCCAAACGGGAGATCTACCACCACCAAAGCACGGTCAATCGCCCTTATAACAGAGGATGCGTGATAAATCATTTGATCCAAGGTAATGGGCAAGGTGGTTTCATGGCCTGCCATCACGTTACTAGCGGAATCACCTACCAAAATAACATCCACATTGGCAGCATCCACAATTTTAGCCATGGAATAGTCATAAGCCGTTAACATAGATATCTTTTCGCCGTTTCTCTTCATGTCCACCAAGGACTTTACGGTGACTCTTTTGTACTCTTTTTTTGCTATGGACATGTATTTTGATTTATTCGGAGTTAAAAATAAGGAGTTTTGATGACAATGAGGTGCAGTTAAGGCAATGGCTTTAATTACTTTTTGTTCTATGGATTATTCTTACTTTTAGATTTCAACTAAAATTAGATCGTATAATGAAGTACCTAATAACACTCCTCCTCTTTTCTTTTAGTTCCCTAGTGTCAGCGCAAAGCCCAGAAGAAACAGTAAAAAATACAGTTGATTCCTTTTTTGAAGCCTTTCATGCCCGTGATAGCGAAGGCATGAACAGGTTAATTCATGCAGATGCCCGTTTACAGCGTACCGCTCCAAATGTCGAAGGAATACAGTCGCTAAGAGCTCAAGATTTTCAAGATCTGGTTGGCGGTATCGTTTCCATGCCAGATTCTACCGTGTTTGAAGAGAAGCTTTTAAGCTATGCGATACAGGTAGATGGCCCTTTGGCGCACGTATGGACACCCTATGAATTTTGGTTGGATGCCAAACTACATCATTCTGGAGCTAACTCTATCCAACTTTTTCTTGATGATGGGAATTGGAAAATCATTTATTTGGTAGATTCTCGAACGGCAGAAGGGTTAAAAGACTAGGTAGTGATAAGCGTTTTTAACGGATAAGGAGAATCTTTTATTTTAACTAGCTATAAGCAAGGAGTTTCGTTTGTTTGGTTCTTTGATTATTTCTATTTCTTTCTAGTTTTTACCCTCTCCACAGATCATTGTATACCAGCAAGTTATTCCCAAAACAAGTACTATTACCATAGAGGTTTCATTTTGACTAGGACACACGTAGTACTAAATATACCCGTAAAAGTAAATCAAGTGTAATCGTGGTGCACGTACAGCGTATAAAGAAGATAGATAAAACTTGAACAAGCTATTGTGGTTTCAAAAAACACCTTTTAAATTAGCAATTTACTAGCTAAAATTTATATCATGATATTATTAGGAATAGGATCTCGAATACATCATTTAGAACATGGCAAAGGCGTTATAACAAATGTATCGTCCAAACAGTATTGGGTAACCTTTATAGAAAAAGGTATGGAAACCATTGACATAGCCGATGATTTTGAGGTAATAGAACGCTTGGAAGGTGAAGTGGACACCGTAAGCTATTTTGATGTTGAAAGTTCCTTAGTTAAGATATTGGAAAAATGGAGCGATACCCATGAGAAAGTGGCCCTGGCGGACAAATGGCGTGGTGGAAAATTAATTTTGGAACCGGGTGATGCCTTGGCCAATAAGGAAATTCCAATTGACACTTTTTTTCATAAAATAGTAATGGTACGAGACCGTATCCGTGTTATGGAACAGAAAATTAACAGTAGCAAAAACTTGGATGATCAAGAAAAGATAGACCTTCAGCAATACATAACGCGTATTTATGGGAGTTTGACTTCTTTTAATGTTTTGTTTAAAAGCAAAAACGACTATTTCGTTGGCGAACGCACATAGCTAAGGAGATCTATTCTAATACACCACTATGTAGTAGGAATAACAAATTCCAAAACTACTCAACCTAGTTAATTATCGGATTCAATACTACATTTAGTAAAATAAATGAACAACCGGTAGCTTTTGTTACTAGTATCATCTCCCAATTTGTATTGGGGGTGTTTTGAGTCTGAAAATTATGGTGTACTAAAAATTTCGTTTACCTTTTGTCTCTTAATTGATCTCCAGCTATATGAGTAATGAAAACCAGATACCAAGAAGAACATTCATTAAGACAACAGCTAAAGCAATGGCAGCAATTCCCGTGCTATCTGTACTGAATACCCATAAACCCTCTAACAAAGCCCTTAAACTGGCTCAAAAGCATAGAAAGGAGCTTATCGAAGTATTGGAAAAACTGATACGGGTACAGAGTATCGAAGGAGAATCTGCCGGCAATGCACAAAAGGTGGTAAGCGACTACCTCTCAAAACTACCCTATCGCATAGAGGAGAGTGAAGATCGACCAAGTAAGTATCAAGACCATCCTGAATATATGACACCCAGTCCGGCTGGAGACGGCCCTTTTGTGAATATTGTGGGATGGCCAAAGAAGCAAGCAAAGCAACAATTTGCGATGTTCTCCCATATTGATACGCATTCAATAGAAGAAGGATGGTCCACCGACCCTTTTGAACCCAAGATTATAGGTAATAAGTTATACGGCTTGGGAACATCCGATGACAAGGGTGGGGTAGCGGCTATGCTCGTTGCTGCCACTATTCTTTCGAAAAGTGGAAAAACATTACCCGTTGTCATGAGCCTTCACGGTAAAGGCGGCGGTGGTCGTGGAAGTCTGCCCGTCTTTGAACGAATTAGAAATACGGATCATAACATTGGTGCCGTACTTTATGTGCATCCGGCCGAAACAGGTCGGGGAATGGAAGACATCAAAAATTCAGTCCAAGGTATTGCCGATTTACAATTAGAAATGACCGGGTGGCGTGGAGAACCACTGGAAATCGGAAGTATCGACTCTGCCGAATGGAAGGAGGGTGGAAGTGCAGTTGACCTTTGTTTAGAGCTGCTGGAAACTTTGAAACAATCCGTTTTTAAGGATGTCATGGTCAACATCGGGATTATAGAGGGCGGTGATCGCATTGGGTCCGTTGCTGATAAAGCCACAGTCACCTTTCGGCTTAAGTTCACCGGTACTCATACCTGGAAAGCACTTTTAGACGATTCAAATAAAGTAATAACTGAATTAGTAAAATCGCGTTCAACAGCTAACCAAACATATACAGCAGAACTTAAAAGTGTTGGTTATATGACCAATCCAGGAGCTGCGGATTGGGAAGCACCAGAGAGTAAAATAGTTAGAAACTCAATTGCTGAAATTACTGGTAAAGAACCAACCGCATATCCTAATCATTATGCAGGTGATATTCGGTATCCGATACGCCTTCTTGGTGTTCCGGCTTATGGAATTGGTTCTCTTGGAGGAAACTTTTACATGCCCGATGAGTGGGTAGATATTGATGATTTGGTCAAACTGGTTGCAGTTCTGGTCGACACTATAGGTGATTGGCAAGATGAATGATCTTGTGATGCATCTTTGCGTATAAATTGTTTCATAACGAATTATGTTATGCGGCATAAAAGCAAAAGATATAGCGAACCTTGTTTATTTTAAATGTGAGTGCGCCTTGGCGTCTTTAGCACTTCTCTTTCTTTGCCAGCGCAACATCTCGCCTACGTTTTTAAAGGTTCTCAGCCTTTAAAAATTATTGCGTTTAAAAAGGGAATAAAACCGAGTCCTTTAAGAGGCATAGGAAATTAATAAGTACTACCCTCTTTAACATACCTATACTTATTTTGTTAAACTATTAAGTTTTAATTACACATATGTTAACAGTAGCGCGTCTATTATAGGGATAGGTTTGTTTTCTCAAACAACAAACTAATGACTACATGGTTTTAAAACTACGCTTGCTCATTCCAAGTATGCTACTTCTTTGGACCTTTGGGGCGGCACAAGATTTGGAGCCAACAAGAAGTACAACAGATCTCTCCAATAGCTCTTTTTTAGATCGAACCGAATTTAAAATCGCGTACTCTGGTAATATTTTCTGGAACAATGGACTAGACTTTGGTGCTGAATATCTTTTGAAAGAAAATAAAAAAGTAAAAAATCCAAAACGCGGACAAAGAACAAACACACATGAGTTTCTTTTAAACGGAACACTTGGGTTTACTACTAATTTTTCAAGTCAAACAGACACAGGAATCTTCACCAATTATGGGGTTACCTGGCGACGAACCAATAAAAAGAACAAGCAATTTAGTATCGCCTTTAATCCCTTAGGGTATTATCGTTCGTTTTTACCTGAAACCTTTGAAGTTAGGGGTGCTAATGTAGAAAAGGTATTTCTACCTGGCAGGGGCTATTATGCCCCTTCATTAACGGTAGGTATTGGCAAACAACGGAAAGGCAAAAAAATAACAGGTCGGTATTTTAATGTAAACCTCATGTTACGAACTCCTTTTAATGCAGGGACCTTACCTGCTATTAACCTACAATATGGCTATCGTTTTAACTTCAAAAAGAACTAAAGAGATGCAGAAAAGAATACATAATTTCTCAAAACTAATACTCTTACTTTTAACAATAGCCACTGTATTTTCATGTTCCAAAGAAGAAAATAGTAGCAATCTAAACGAGACCCTGTTTGTGCGACATAAAGACGCAGATATGCCTGCGTATATTCACGGTAACGCTTCTGAGAATATATTTCTTATCATATTACATGGTGGTCCTGGAGGTATAGGATTAAGCTATCGCTCCAACACCATTAAAAATGACATTGAAAAAGAATGTGCTGTAGTATATTTTGATCAGAGAGGTTCTGGTATGGCTCAAGGCAGTTATTCTAAAGACGGAATAAACATAGACATCATGGCAGAAGATGTGCTAGCACTGGTAAAGGTAATTAAAAAGAAATATGGCGATGACTCTCGGTTTTTCTTAATGGGTCATAGTTGGGGCGGTACCTTAGGTCCTGCGACCTTGTTAAAAGATCAAAGTGATTTTCTAGGGTGGATTGATGTGGATGGTGCGCACAATCCTAAAGGCATGTATACAGAATACATTACTAATTTTAGAAGAGTAGCTGCAGAACAAATTGAAGCTGAAAACGATATTGATTATTGGGAAAGCGTTATCGATTTGGTCAATAATGTGAGCGAGCAGTATAACAAAGATGATGTATCCAAATTAAATAGGGAGGCCTTTGAAGCTGAATATAAACTAGAGAAAGCGGATGTTATCAACGGTAACGCGGAAAGTGAGGAGAATACAATTCTTAAGTATAACCTATTAACCTTATTTTGGAATACGTGGAATACACAAGATATTTTGGATCAGGATTTGTTTCAAAATATAACCTATGCAGATAGGCTATCAGAAATTACCATACCCTCTTTAGTGCTTTGGGGAAGATATGATATGGTAGTTCCCATACAATTTGCTCAAGATTCCTATGATAATTTAGGCTCTAGTGCAAAAGAATTGGTGATTTTTGAAAATTCTGGACATTCTCCTATGTTCACGGAACCAGATTTATTTGCACAAGAAGTCATTGAGTTTATCAATCAAAATAAATAGCTGTTCGTATTTTATTTAATTTAAGTGGTGTTTTGTGTGATAATTATTATGGATTGAATACCAATAGGGTGAATAAAAATTATACTACTATGAAAACAGCATCTAAAGACCAGCGTATCCGAGAAAATTTAATAAAATGGTATCTATGTGAGGTACGACTTTTTAAGCGTATTTTGGGTATAAAATAAATCCACACTAGCGCAATAGTTTCAGATTTTTAGAGCTGCAAAATTCCCGAGAATGTTCATGCTGGCTAGAAAAATAAAGACACAAAGCCTTAAGCTAATATCCGTTCAATGTAAAAAAGTGGACTGTAAAGTCCTCCCGAGAGTACCTTTACTATTGGTATTTTAGCGTGTTGTATTGTTACTATTCCAAGTATTTCGAAACCATTCGATATGAAAACAAGTCGGTAATTGTGTTACCTTTAAGTTTGCGCTGCTAGGTTCAACAGATCCTAGCTATAACAACTGCCAGGTTTAGCTACGCTGATCTAAAAAACGTGAATACAAGCTTGAGAAATGAGGCACATCCCAAAAAAAATGGTACTAAAGAATTCCATAACGTACTACGCATTAATAGGCCTTATGCTATTTGGGTGCACGTCTACCAAAAAAATTAAACCAAAAACAATTCTTTTGGGTGCTGATCAAAATGCTACACAAATACATAGGAGTAATGGAGATACAGCAACTACTGCGTATGATTATGGTTTTGATAATCATGAATATATTAGCCTAAAACCAACGCTAACAACACCAATCCTATCCAATGCTAAAGATTCATTGACACAAATAGGTGCTAGTACAGAAGAAAACAAAATTGCACTAAGGCTTATTTTAGATAGCAAAAGTCCGGTGGCAGATAAGATAGTAGAAAACTATCTCAACAGCGTAAATAAGGAGCCTGGAGGTCATTGCCTTTCGGTAAGTAAAGGTCGTTTTGAACAGGCTTATAAAGAGGTTCACGGCCATTTGCCCTATCAAGATTTACCTGATAGCACGGCCTCTAAATTCCATACCGCTAAACAGGTGTTTAATTTGCTTTACGCTTCCGCTTCAGAAAAACACCAAGAATGGCGCAGCCTTCCAGAAGAATATAGGGGTAAAGGCAATGCTGGTGCTATTGCTTATGCCGGTATGGGTACTTTGGTTGACACAACTGGGATTTGGAGTGGCCAATTAAGACCCGGAGCACTCATGCAAGTTTGGTGGCATAAAGAAGATTATGAAAAGGTAGTGCGAGGTGTAAATGTCAAAAAACTAGACCCCTATGGACATTCGTTTATTTTTATAAGCTATGTGCGGGATGCAAATAATGAAATTATTGGGCTTAAAATAGCCGATCAGGGTTTTCAAAGTTACAGACCTTTACTACCTAGAGATTATGAAGTGTGGTGGGCAGTGAACCTTAATATCTAGAGGACAAATATTTAGTGACATAATAATTTAACATTTTTAATGTAATTTCTTCCTACCTAATACGTTACAAACACAGAGCTTTGCTCCTAAATTTATAAAAAATCCATGTTATTTTTTTCGCTACTACTTTCTTTAGGCTTTACAAACGAAATGCCTCCAAAAATAGATAAGGTACTGGCTTATAGTCTTGCTGCTAAAAAGACCTTGCCTGTAATGGAAATAAGGAGTTTTAACGAAGGCGAAACGGTTGAGTTTAAAACAGATTTAGATAGTGTTGCTAATTCTTATGCTAGTATCAAAATAGATGCTGGTCAACTCCGTTTGCGTTTAAAAGAAGGCCTTCGGTTAGGCACTATTTCTTTTGACAATATCAAAACAGCTTTTACCAAACAATTAGTAGATAAGATTATACCTCACTGGTATGGTACCCCATGGAGTTTTGGGGGCCATACAGCTATACCTAATGAAGGTAAAATTGCATGTGGTTATTTTATATCAACCACCTTACGTGATATGGGTATAAATCTTAATCGGTATAAATTGGCTCAAAAATCACCTATCGACGAGGCTAAAATGATTAGTTGTGGCTCTGTAATTAACAAGATAGTTCAGGATACCCCGGAAAAAGCATTTGAAGAGATAGATCACTTAACCAAAGAGGGACTCTATTTTATAGGTTTTGACGAGGGGCATGTGGGCTATCTTTTGAAACGTGAAGGCGAACTATTTCTAATCCATTCCAACTATCTTTCTCCGGTGTCGGTTTGTATGGAAACGCTCAAAGAATCACGAGTTTTCAAGAGTTTTACTACATTTCATTTGGTAGCTATTTCTCATAACGATATCCTTTTACAACGCTGGTTAGACAATGGTACGGTGTTGTAATAGAGAACACCAAATCAAGGCACTTCTTTCTTATTATTTTAACCTACTTGTTAAGTAGTTACTACATTTTCATTGATTTTTTTTAAAATTTCTTCTCAAAAGGGAATAAAACCGGAGTGCGAGGTTCATGAATATCCTTAAAAAATAATGAATAAGCAAGGCATACACACGCATTAAATGACTAACGGAAGGAGGCTGGGCTATGGGTGTGGAATGGTATTTTACTTTGTTATTTGTTTCCTAAATAATTAACATAGGTAATTTGTTAGGTGTCACCACAATTTGGTCCTGACCTTTATCATTTTCTAATCGAAGATTCTGCTTTACATTAGGTGTAAAATAGTATAGATGAAAACAGCTAAACAAATCTCAGTGGCTTTGAAATACATTGGTTTTTTAGTCCTTTTAACTTTGACCTTCTCCGTCGCAAATGCGCAGTCGGATGAAGACACAAAAGAAAATGTGATTTATTGGCATATCAAAGCCGTTCTCCCTGAAGCCAAATTATTGGATATTAAGGCTATTGACAAAGACGGTGTCTATCATGATGTAAAGGCCATACAAGACTCTTATGACACTAGTTTTTTAAGTATTAAAGCTCTGGTGAACGGGCAGGCTATACCCATAAAAATGATTTTCAAGGAAAACGACAAATATTATCCTGTTAAAGCCATTGATAATGATGGCAGAATATTAGCTATTAAGGCAATTGGTGAAGATGG
>RCND010000234.1_pt1 | contig 31617 bp, 34 predicted proteins | sample 2041351 | NCBI WGS metagenome assembly RCND01 (sample SAMN09708230, study PRJNA481090) | Marine sediment metagenome, whole genome shotgun sequencing project. | biome: marine sediment; feature: ocean; material: sediment; isolation source: Sewage treatment plant 12B marine sediment (STP12B) ... | reverse complement strand
ATCCTCGCCATTGGCGAAGACCCCGTTGCCGCGGTCAAGCTGATGGTCACGGGCGCGCTCGGGTCCAGCTATGGTTGGGGCTACACGCTTTATTACGCGACGAACTTTATGTTCACAGGGTTGGCCGTTGCCATCGCGTTTCACGCGCGCCTGTTCAACATCGGTGGTGAAGGTCAGGCCGCGTTAGGCGGTCTTGGGGTCGCACTCGCTTGTCTCTATATTCCATGGCCGCATTGGTCGCTTGCCTTGATTGGCGCTGCGCTTGCTGCGGGTCTGTTCGGGGCGGCATGGGCCGCGATCCCGGCCTATCTCCAAGCGAAACGGGGCAGTCATATCGTGATCACCACGATCATGTTCAACTTTATCGCAGCCTCCCTGCTCAACTATGTGCTGGTCAACGTGCTGCGCCCAAAAGGGTCGATGGACCCCGCCACCGCGCGCTTTCCCGAGGCCGTGCATTTACCAACGCTGCATGAGTTGCTAGCCCCTTTTGGGATCGCCTTTTCTAAATCCGCGCCTGCCAATGTCTCGCTTCTGGTTGCGGTCGCGGCCTGTATCTTTCTGTGGTTTCTGATCTGGCGCACGCGTCTGGGGTACGAAATCCGCAGCTTTGGTAATTCTGAATCAGCCGCAAAATATGCAGGCATGCCACCCTTCAAGATCATCATGGTTACGATGATGATCTCGGGTGCGCTGGCCGGTATGATGGCAATAAACAATGTCATGGGCGAAGCCGAGCGTTTGGTCCTCAACTCCGTGGAAGGCGCAGGTTTCATCGGAATCGCGGTGGCGCTGATGGGCCGCTCGCACCCCTTGGGCGTTTTCATCGCCGCGATCCTCTTCGGGTTCTTGTATCAAGGCGGGGCCGAGCTTGCGCTTTGGACAACCATCCCGCGCGAACTCATCGTTGTGATCCAAGCGCTCGTGATCCTCTTCACTGGTGCACTCGATAACATGGTGCGCATGCCGCTTGAGCGGCTTTTCCTCGCTCTGCGTAATCGCAAGGAGGTGTAGATCATGGATATGTATCTCACCCTCCTCCAGCTTTTGGACTCCACCGTGCGCCTCGCCACGCCGCTGCTGCTGGCCTGTCTCGCGGGCCTCTACTCCGAACGCGCAGGGATTTTCGACATCGGCCTTGAGGGCAAGATGCTGGCCGCTGCCTTCTTCTCCGCCGCCATCGCTGCGATCACCGGAAACGCCTGGGTTGGGCTCATGGCGGGGATTGGTGCATCGCTGGTGCTCAGCGCCATCCATGGCATCGCATCCATTACCTTTCGCGGAAACCAGCTTATCTCGGGCGTCGCGATCAACTTTCTTGCGGCGGGCATGACCGTTCTGATTGCCCAAGCGTGGTTTAAGCAGGGGGGCCGCACGCCCTCGCTCATCGGAAATGGCCGATTCGAGCCGATCACCCTACCCTTTGCCGAAGCACTCCGCGACGTTCCGATCCTCGGACCGCTGTATTATGAGCTGATCTCGGGCCACTCCATCCTAGTCTACGTCGCATTTGCCGCCGTGCCATTCACATGGTGGCTCTTGTTCCGCACCCGCTTTGGCCTGCGCCTGCGCGCCGTGGGCGAGAACCCCGCAGCGGTGGATACGGCGGGTGTATCAGTCGTGGGCCTACGTTTTGCTGCGGTCGGTATTTGCGGCATTCTGTGCGGTATTGCGGGCGCGTACCTCAGCACCGCGCTCCAAGCGGGCTTTGTCAAAGACATGTCGGCAGGGCGTGGATTCATAGCACTCGCAGCACTTATCTTTGCCAAATGGCGCCCTTGGCACGCCCTCTATGCGACACTGCTGTTCGGCCTGTTTGGCGCATTGGAGACACGCCCCGACATTATCGAGCAAGTGATTGGCATCAAAGTGCAAGGCCAGCTCCTCGCCGCGCTCCCCTATGTCATGACTGTAATCATCCTTGCTGGATTTGTCGGAAAAGCCATTCCACCCCGCGCCGGAGGGGAGCCATACGTCAAGGAAAGATAAGTCCAGATTACATCAACTAATGAGTCCTCCTTTTTAGATCATTGATTTTGAAACCACGGCAGCCTAAGGAAACCTATGCAAATCTATCTGCCAATTGCCGAAGTATCGGTTAACGCCTTCCTTCTTTTGGGCCTGGGCGGAATTGTGGGCATTTTGTCAGGCATGTTTGGCGTCGGCGGCGGCTTCTTAATGACGCCATTGCTGTTCTTTATCGGCATCCCGCCTGCGGTTGCTGTCGCGACTGAAGCTAACCAGATCGTTGCGTCTTCCTTCTCCGGCGTGCTTGCCCACTTCAAGCGAAAAACAGTGGATCTCAGGATGGGCACGGTCCTCCTGATTGGCGGCCTTGTGGGTGCTGCACTCGGTGTCTACGTCTTCAACATTCTCAAGGCGCAGGGCCAGGTCGATCTACTGGTCAAGCTTTGCTATGTGATATTCCTCGGCGTCATCGGCGGGTTGATGTTCTTCGAGAGCCTCAATGCAATCCGCAATGTGAAAAAGGGCAAAGCGCCCAAGCGCAAGAAGCACAACTGGATTCACGGCCTCCCGCTCAAGATGCGCTTTCGCGTGTCTGGTCTCTATATCTCCGTCATCCCACCGCTGATTGTCGGTGTGCTGGTCGGTATTCTGGCCGCAATTATGGGTGTCGGTGGCGGATTTGTCATGGTGCCTGCCATGATCTATCTGCTGGGTATGCCGACCAAAGTGGTTGTGGGCACCTCCCTGTTCCAGATCATTTTCGTGACTGCCTTTACCACAATGCTGCATGCCACGACGAACTATACAGTTGATATCGTGCTCGCCGTTCTACTGCTTGTCGGTGGTGTGATCGGCGCACAGGTCGGCACGCGCATTGGGGTCAAGATGAAGGCAGAGCAACTGCGCATCCTGCTCGCAATGATGGTCCTCGTCGTCTGCGGCAAGCTGGCACTCGAGCTGCTCCTACAACCAGCCGAATTGTACTCCATCATCTCAGCAGGAGGTCACTGATGCGCCGCCTGATTTTGTCTCTGGCGCTCTGCCTCGCAGCTCTGCCCGCCGCCGCTGAAGAGGTCGTTCTGGGCCTGAGCAGTGACACCGTTTCCATCAATACCAACTTTGACGGCTCCGAAATCCTCATCTTCGGCGCGGTCAAACGCGACGCCCCCTTCCCGTCAGAGCCGCGCATGCAGGTGATCGTCACCGTCTCCGGCCCGTCAGAACCTGTGACTGTGCGCCGCAAAGAAAAGAAGTTTGGCATCTGGGTGAATACCGATGCCGTCGAAATTGACAGCGCGCCCAGCTTTTATGCCGTCTCAACCAGTACCCTGCTGGGCCTGTCGCTGTCCGAGACCGAAGACGTGCGCCACCGTGTCTCGATCCCGCGCGCAATCCGTTCTGTGGACGCGCCCGATAATATCTCCAACAGCAAAACTTTTACCGAAGCGCTGATCCGGATCAAATCTAAGTCGAACCAATACCAGCTCAATGAAGGCACCGTGAGTCTTGACGAGCAAACGTTGTTTCGCACCTCGATCGCCCTGCCTGCTGCCCTCACTGAGGGTGACTATAAGACCCGTATTTTTCTCACCCGCAGCGGTGATGTCGTCGCACAATACGAGACAAGCATCTACGTGCGCAAAGTCGGGATGGAACGGTGGCTTTTCACGCTGAGCCGTGAGCAAGCGTTCCTGTATGGCCTCTTGTCACTTACCATCGCTATTTTCGCAGGCTGGGGTGCCTCTGCGATCTTTACTCTGTTCCGCCGCTAGGGCGCGGGGCTAGCCACGGCCCAGATAGGGCATCTTGGTCGCCATTACTGTCATAAACGGTACATTCGCGCTCAACGGCAGCTGCGCCATATGAAACACCGATTGCGCCGCATGGCCCACATCCATCGTGTGCATGTCCGGATTGCTAGCCTTCAAGCCTGTCACGATCGCACTCTCAGCATTGCCGATATCGATCTGCCCCGCCGTGATGTCAAAGGGCCGCCCGTCCAGCGCCAGTGACTTGGTCAACCCCGTTATCGCATGTTTGGTGGTCGTATAACAAACCGACCCCTCACGCGGCGTGTGCGCCGAAATCGATCCGTTGTTGATGATCCGCCCCCCACGCCCCGCCTTGCGCATCGCACCAAAAGCCAGGCGCGCGGCGATGAACATGCCATTCAGATTTACGTTTAAAACCTGCGCCCAATCGTCCAGTGCAATCTCGTCAATCGGCGCAGACGGCCCAAACATGCCCGCATTGTTAAAGAGCACATCCACCTCACCAAACGCCGCAAAGGCATCCGCCATAGCCGCCGCATCCGTGACATCTGCGGGCAAGATCACCGCATGCTCGTGCCCCTCGGCAACCTGCGCCAACAACTCCGCACGCCGCGCGATCAGCCCCACACGCCAGCCATTCTCAAGAAAAAATTCCGCCGTAGTACGGCCGATGCCAGAGCTGGCTCCCGTGATCAAAATGGACTTCATCCCAATTCCTCCTCAGTCGGGTCAAGCGTCAGCGTTGCCGCAGGCGCCGCCCGTAAATCATCAACATTCAACGCATAGGTCGGCGTGGACAGGCGGTTCCGCACCACCCAGATCAGCCTGTTTTGCGCGCGTGTAATCGCAACGTAGGCAAGACGCTTCCACAACGGCTGTCCCGCTTCCATTCGCCCCATGCGTGCTGCGGCGTAAAGATCTGGCGCGAACACCTGCACTGTGTCCCACTGGCTGCCTTGCGCTTTATGAATCGTCACGGCTGCACCATGCAGAAACGTCGCCCCCATCCCCGCAGCAAAAGGGATGAACGGCTCTTCCTCGTCAGGTTTCTCGATCTTCACAATGCTCGCAGCACTCACCTGCGGGTCCTCCGCCCCCATCACATGCAGACGTGAGAACCCCGGTTTGCGCCCCGCGCCCAGATAGACGACCTGCGCCCCTTTGATCAGGCCACGCGCTTCAAGGTCGAGCCGCTTCTTGCGATGCTTGAGCGGCAGTTCAATACCGTCACAGATCAGCGGCTCCCCTTCGATCAGCGCGTCCTCTGGCGCACCATGCACGCGGCGAAACGCATTGATAAGCCGGATGCGCGTGGCATTGCGCCAGACCAGCACAGGGCTGCGCGCCATCAGATCCACCTCAACCCGTTGGCCCCAAACAACACGCTCATCGCGTTTCGAGGCATCTTCTACCATCCGCTCGAACTGCTCGAACCCAATGTCGGGATCGGCAAGCGCATGGGCCAAATCAAGGATCGGATTGTCTGCTTCTTGCCGGAAAATCCGGTTCAGGTTCATCACGCGCTTTTCGGGCAGTTTCTCGAACACCATCGTGCCCGACTGCCCCACAGGCGCCAGCTGTGCGGGATCACCAAACAACAGCAGCGTGGGAAAAATTTCTTTGAGGTCTTCGAATTGCTTATCATCCAGCATCGAGGATTCATCAACAAACCCGATGTCCAAAGGCTCCTCGCGCCGTTTCCAGCCAGTGATGAAATCACTTCCGCGCAAGCCTGCGGCGGCCAGCGCACCGGGAATAGACTTATTATTCGCGTAAAATGCCTGCGCACGATCGAGTGCGATCTCAGTTAATCCCTCAACATCCACAGGCCGCTCGCCGTTTCCGGCCAGCCACTCTGCGATGCGCTCGTATTCGGGATCATAAACAGGCGTATAGAGGATGCGGTGGATCGTCGTCGCAGGGACCCCGCGCAGGCGCAGGACGCTCGCCGCCTTGTTCGTAGGCGCAAGGATCGCCAGCGTGCGTTTATCCTTACGCTTCTTACTCTCATAATCGCCCGAAACGATATCGACCCCCGCCTGCTCCATAGCTTTGTACAACTCCGCCAGCAGCAGCGTCTTGCCCGATCCCGCCTTACCCGTCACCGCCATCACCTGATGTTTGGTACCCTTGGGCGGCATCAAAAGATCGTCCGCAAGGCTCACCCCCGCAGATTGCAGCATTGCGCAAACAGCATCATGTGCTGCGGCCTGATCGTCGGAATATGTAAGCTCTGTTGTCATGAAAGGACATTATGCGCAGAGCCGCGCAGGGGCCAGAGGCGTTCAGGCGCTGGCGGCGAATTCTGCAACTGGAGCCTCACCAAATGCGCGATCAAACCACGCCCGACTTTGTGCTGGCGTTATCTGCGCGCGCCCGGCCACCCGCCTCTGCGCCTCTTCGTCGAACGCCCAAAGGCCTACGCTGATCTGCTCACACCCCTCCTCCGTACTACCCAAAACTTCGGGAGAGGAGCCTACGCGTTTGTAAATCCGTACCATGCGCGCATCAAAAACGCCCACGAAATGGCACACACCAAAACCGTTCATCAATTCACCACCTCCCAGCATAAGGGCTGCCGCCACATTCGCCCCCTGCCCCGGCGCCATGCAGAACCGTGTGCATTCCCAAATGAGCGGACTGCGGATCGGCGCATCGATCAGGTGACCAAAGTGATCGTTCAACATCACAGGGCCGGTTGTCGGCAAAAATCGGGTCGAGCCGCCATGCCCGCCGTTCGACGTTTCCCAAATCACATAAAGTGGGTTCAGCGCGTCATACTCGTCGCGCTCATGTCCCTTTGCATCCACGGATACATCCCATCCAAGCCGCGTTTTGAATTGATCCGCACGGTGCGTGAACATCTCATCCGCAAGGCGTGGAAATTGGTCAAGTTGGTCGGCATATAGATATCGCAGCATTCAAAAGGTCCCCATGGCATCAAGATGATGACATAAGAAGTATCTCTGAAGTGGTTAACACCATTACTACGCAGGGCACGCCCATCCAAGGAAACGCGCAACATGATGATATTAAAGCTCTAAACCACGATCAATCCACGGCTCATCGCGCGTGCAACGGCATGTGTCGTGTTCAATGCGCCCAGTTTATACCGCGCACTCTCGATATAAACGCGCAAAGTATGCTCGGAAATCGACAGTGAATTGGCAACTTGTGCACGGCTATAACCGATCGCCAAAAGGGTCATCGCATCAACCTCGCGCGGTGACAGTGCTTGTGATTGCTCCGGCTGCCTGTCCGGCTCGAACTCCAATGCTTTTTCATTAAAGTAATGCGCAATAAGGATAAGCTCGCTGCGATGCTCTTGGGTAAACTTGGCCCATGTCCCATCGTCACAGCTGTGGTTAACTGTGAACAGGGCAAACTGCCCTTTCGGCCCACGGATCGGCACCGAGAAACCTTGATTGCCAACCCCGTACTCGACCGAGGCCTGTAAAAATGCCCGCGCAGCCTTGCTCGACCAGTCCAGCCGTTTCCAGTCAACAGGATGAAATCGCTGGAAACATCCCTGAATAACAGGGTCAATCCTCAAATAGTTTTCCGCAACATATTTCTGCTGCCATTCGTCCGAATAGGTGCCACAACCGTATTGGTCCCCGCTCGAATCCACCCAGTGATACACCAGATGATCCACATCATAACAATCCCTCAGCGCTTCCGAGACGCGCTGCATCCCCTCAAGCGTGTCGGCCTGCTCCAACGAGGACAGTATGCCCTCCAGTTTGATCTGTTTTCCCGACATCTATCTGCTTCGCAGACCTCTCATCTCTGAAGGCGATCTCAGCCATGGCGATAATTGCAGTATCATCAAGCTGCTCTGCCAACTGAGGCAGCGCATTAGCTTCGGCAAAACTGCGCAAGTCGGCGAGAACGTCTAATACCCAATCACTTCGCATACCAATGTTCCCTCTAAAGTAGTTAATGAGATCTTAATTCTACCATAACATGTATTAAAACGCCTCATCAATTCACAAATTCTCCCTCCCCAGATATAGGGAGGGAAACAGTCTCAACCCATTGATCGCATTGAACCGGTTTCAGAAACGTAAACGCCCCGCGAATTGCATCAGCGATTCGCGGGGCGTTTAGGTCTTGTGTGTTAGCGCAGCAGTTTACTTGCGCGCATCCAATGCGTCTTCAAGCGTGCGCAAACCGGTCTTTGGCGCCTGAACCAGCACTGCCATGTTGCCTGGCTTATGCTCGTTCCGCATCATCTTCATATGCGCTTCTGGCAAGTCGCTCCACGCGAATACTTCGGACATGCACGGGTCAAGTCGGCGTTCCAACATCAGCTTATTGGCGGCAGATGCCTGCTTGAGGTGGGCAAAGTGTGATCCCTGAAGGCGCTTCTGGTGCATCCACATATAGCGCACGTCAAAGGTACAGTTAAATCCGGTCGTACCGGCACAAATCACAACCATCCCGCCCTTTTTCACAACAAGGCTCGACACAGGAAAGGTGCTCTCGCCGGGGTGTTCAAACACCATGTCGACGTTGACGCCCTTGCCCGTAATCTCCCAAATCGCCTTGCCGAATTTACGCGCTTCTTTGAGCCATGTATTATACTCGTCCGTGTTCACGGTGGGCATCTGGCCCCAGCAGTTGAAATCCTTGCGGTTGATCACACCCTTGGCGCCCAAATCCATCACAAACTGGCGCTTGCTCTCGTCCGAGATGACGCCAATCGCGTTTGCACCCGCAGTGTTGATCAACTGGATCGCATAGGAGCCGAGACCGCCAGACGCACCCCAGACAAGAACATTCTGGCCGGGCTTCAAATCATGCGGCTCATGGCCGAACAACATCCGGTAGGCCGTCGCAAGTGTCAGGGTATAACACGCGCTCTCTTCCCACGTCAGGTGCTTGGGGCGCGGCATCAACTGCTGGCTTTGTACGCGTGTGAACTGCGAAAAGGAGCCGTCTGCTGTCTCATAGCCCCAAATGCGCTGACTAGGAGAGTACATCGGGTCGCCGCCGTTGCATTCCTCGTCATCGCCATCATCCTGATTGCAATGCACGACAACCTCGTCGCCGACCTTCCAGCGCGTCACACGGTCACCAACGGCCCAAACAATGCCCGCGGCATCTGATCCCACAATCGCGTAATCTTCTTTATGGACGTCAAAAACAGACATCGGCTGGCCCAGCGCCGCCCAAACGCCATTATAATTAACGCCTGCCGCCATAACGAGGATCAGCACGTCCTGACTGCCCAGCTCCGGCACATCAACAACTTCCTTAAGCATCGCCGTATCCGGATTACCTTGCCGCTCACGGCGGATCACCCAACCATGCATTTTCTTTGGCACGTATCCCATGGGTGGTATCTCACCCATGTCATAAAGATCTTTCTCAGGTGCTTCGTATTGCGCGATTGTTGTATCTAGTGCCATGTCGCCCTCCTGCGGGAATAAGGGATGCCGCAGCGCGGAACGGCGGCTCTCAACGATTTGAGTAAGCGGGCGCACGCAACATTGCAACCTCTAGAGCCGCATTTTTGTAACTTTATGACCCCGCAGGTGCAGAAATTTCCCTCGCAGCCGCAGCATTGTCAGGACTTAGGTCTTTAGGAAGGTAATGCTTGATCGAATTGGCATAGAATTGTGTTGCGGTCTGCTGGCCTTCTATGATGTGCCATGCGCCGTCACGCTCCTCTATCAGGCCATGCTGCACCATGTGCCCACAAGCACGCGCAAGCTCACCCGACACATCATCACTATCCATAACAATGCTCTTGGCGGGCATCAGGGCCAAGAGCTCGGCCACAACGGCCTCCAGCGCCACAGTATCGAGTGGACCGCGCAGGCGCAGCGCCGTGGCCACCAACGGCACCCCCAGCACCGGCATTACCGCTTCGATCCGCGACATAAGGAGCTCTGACAGTCCGAGTACATTCTCAACCTTGCCATACTCCCGCAGGCTCACTGGTTCGCCAAAGGCAACAGCAGCGGTGCCAAACCGCGTGTCATACCGGCGCAGACGTCTCCAAAACTTGCGCAAAATGAACGCCACAACAACCGAGACACGCGCGCCAAAACGGCGGTCGCCGCGCGCATGCGCGGCAATCAACACGCGATCCTCCAGCACCCGGTCATAGTTGATCGCCACAGGCACAAATACGATGTCACGCGCGCCGTCAGGGTCAAACCCGTCCACCAAGTAGCTGAGCAAGCCCACCTTGGGCGGCTGCAATGCCCCCGTAAGGCTCAGGCCCCCCTCGGGATAGAACGCCTGCGTATCACCGCCATTGGTCGCCATTTGCACATACCGCGACAGCACCTTGCGGTAGAGTGCCCCGCGCGAATGGCGGCGAATAAAATACGCCCCCCAAAGCCGAATGAGCGAGGACAAAGGCCAGACCCGCGCCCATTCCCCCACCGCATAAGAAAGTGTCGAGGTCTTCGACGCCAGATAGGTGACGAGCACATAGTCCATGTTGCTGCGATGGTTCATCACAAACACGGCAGTCGAATCCTTTGGGATCGTCGCAAAGACTTCATCGTTCTGTTCAGCCGTGCGTATCCGGTAGACCGACTCAGCCAGCAGCTTGGCAACCCGCATCGCAAAACTGAAATAAGCAAAGGCAGAGAAACTTGGCACGATTTCGCCGGCATATTCGCGCGCCTTTTGGAACGCCACATTCTCAGGCACGTTATTCGCTTCAGCATAAAGTGCAATCTCGCGCGATACTTCCGGGTCATAGACCAACCGCTGGATCATATCATAACGACGCGCCAGCTTGAACGGCTGTATGGGCCGCTTGAGCCGTGTGTTGAGCCGTTCCACAGCCTTCTCGAACCGCCGCCGGAAAAACCAGCGCACGGAAGGCAGTAGAAAGTGGCTAAGCGCCGTCACCGCTGCAAACAGCAAGATCAGCACAAAGAGCCAAAGCGGAAGGGTCACGGTCTGCATCATGGCCCATACCCTTGCAGCGGTGGCACATAAGAACAATAACTAACTCACCAAAACGAGGCTACAAATGACCGCTTTCACGCTATCTTCAGGCTTCTCCGACGTCGAGCGTTCGACCGTTGCACGGCTCTACTGGTCCGCCTTCTCCGCCAAACTGGGTCGCATCTTGGGGCCGGACCCACAGGCGCTGACCTTCTTTGCCCAAATCATCACACCCGAATTTGCCATTACCGCACGCGACACAACCGGTACGGTCATCGGCGTCGCAGGGTTCAAGACGTCAAAAGGTGCGCTTACCGGTGGCGGCCTGCGCGATATTGCGCAGCACTACGGCTGGCTCGGCGCACTTTGGAGAGGACCGCTGCTCTCCCTGTTAGAAAGGGACTTGGAGGAAGACACTCTTCTGATGGACGGTATTTGCGTCGATGCCTCTGCGCGCGGTCTCGGCGTTGGCACGGCTTTATTGGACGCGATCAAGGTTGAGGCCGCCGCGCGGGACCTCCGCCACGTCCGCCTCGATGTGATCGACATCAACCCGCGCGCCCGCGCTCTTTATACGCGCGAAGGGTTCGTCGCAGGGCCGCCCCAGAACCTCGGCCCTCTGCGCCTGCTGTTCGGCTTTTCCAGTTCCACACCTATGACATGGACCGTATAAAGCAGATGCCGCAATGCAGCGAATTGACACTGCATGAAAGTTTCTTATATCTACCCCGTAACGCAAGATTATTGCTTACCTGATTCAGAAAGGCCCGCCATGACCGATGCCCCCAAGAAAGACCGCCCTTGGCTCATCCGCACCTATGCGGGCCACTCCACTGCCAAAGCCTCCAACGAGCTGTACCGCAACAACTTGGCCAAGGGTCAGACGGGTCTGTCCGTGGCTTTCGACCTGCCCACGCAGACCGGTTACGATAGTGACCATATCCTCAGCCGTGGCGAAGTGGGCAAAGTTGGCGTGCCCGTCGGCCACCTTGGTGACATGCGTGACCTCTTTGACAACATCCCGCTGGAACAGATGAACACCTCTATGACGATCAACGCGACCGCCCCATGGCTGTTGTCGCTCTATATCGCCGTGGCCGAAGAGCAGGGTGCGGACGTGTCGCAGCTACAAGGCACCGTGCAGAACGATCTAATTAAGGAATACCTCTCGCGCGGCACATACATCTGCCCCCCCGCCCCGTCGCTTAAGATGATCGCGGACGTGGCCGAGTATTGCTATACGTCCGTGCCTAAATGGAACCCGATGAACGTTTGCTCCTATCACCTACAAGAGGCCGGTGCGACGCCAGAGCAGGAGTTGTCCTTTGCTCTTGCCACTGCAACCGCCGTTCTTGACCAGCTGCGCCCCCGCGTAGCCGAAGAAGACTTCCCCGCCCTTGTGGGCCGCATCTCATTTTTTGTGAATGCAGGCATCCGTTTTGTGACCGAGATGTGCAAAATGCGCGCCTTTGTCGATCTGTGGGACGAGATTTGCGAGACACGCTATGGGGTCACCGACCCCAAATACCGCCGCTTCCGTTATGGCGTCCAAGTGAACAGCTTGGGCCTCACAGAGCAGCAGCCCGAAAACAACGTCTACCGCATCTTGATCGAGATGCTTGCCGTAACACTCAGCAAAAAAGCACGCGCCCGCGCCGTGCAGCTTCCTGCGTGGAACGAGGCCCTTGGCCTGCCCCGCCCATGGGACCAGCAGTGGTCCATGCGGATGCAACAAATCTTAGCCTATGAGACCGACCTTCTGGAATTCGACGACCTTTTCGATGGCAACCCTGCCGTCGACGCGAAAGTCGAGCAGCTCAAAGAAGGTGCGCGTGCCGAGTTGGCCCATATCGACAGCATGGGCGGCGCCATCGACGGCATCGACTATATGAAATCACGCCTCGTAGACAGCAACGCTGAGCGTCTGGGCCGCATTGAGGCTGGCGAGACCATCGTGGTCGGTGTGAACAAATGGCAAAAGGGTGAGCCATCCCCGCTCATGACAGGAGATGGCGGCATCATGGTCGTGGACCCCGCTGTGGAAGCCGAACAAATCGCAAACCTCAACGCATGGCGCGCGGCGCGCGATGAGGGCGAAGTGAACGCCGCGCTCAAAGACCTACGCCTCGCTGCATCCGAGGGCCGCAACATCATGCCCGCCTCCATCGTCGCCGCCAAAGCAGGGGTAACAACCGGTGAGTGGGCAGAGCAAATGCGCGCGGTTCACGGTGAGTACCGTGGCCCTACAGGTGTTGGCAAAGGCCGCTCGAATAAGACCGAAGGCCTCGATGATCTGCGCATGGCTGTAGACACGGTCAGCGACCGCTTGGGCCGCCGCCTGAAGTTCCTCGTTGGTAAGCCAGGCCTTGACGGCCACTCCAATGGCGCGGAACAGATCGCCGTACGCGCGCGCGATTGCGGCATGGACATCTCCTATGAGGGCATCCGCCTGACGCCCTCCGAGATCGTTGCCGCAGCCCAAAGCGACGAAGCACATGTTGTGGGACTGTCGATCCTATCAGGTTCGCATATCCCACTGGTTGAGGATTTGATGGCCCAAATGCGCGATGCAGACCTTGGCCATATCCCCGTTATCGTCGGCGGCATTATTCCGGATGACGATGCAAAGCGCCTTTTGGCGATGGGTGTGGCACGGGTCTATACGCCAAAAGATTTTGAGCTAAACACGATCATGGCGGATATTGTGACCTTGGCCGACCCCGAGCCAGTTGCCGCCGAGTAAGATAGAAACACTGCAAAATAGGACTGCAATTCCATTTCATTTAGGATAAAGGCGCATTAGGAATTTAGGGAGTCCTACTTAGATGAATAAAGAACTTAAAACGATGAGCCGCAAAGATCTCGAAAAGCTCTTGGCGGATGTAAAGAAAGCGCTGCAGGCCGCACAGGCACGTGACAGGCGGGACGCGCGCAAAGCCGCCGAACGGGCTGCGGCCGAATTTGGCTTTAGCTTGAGTGAGTTAGAAGATGAAAAACCTGCTAAAGTTAAGAAATTAAAGGGCCCTAAGAAGCCTGTGAAACCGTCTAAACCAAAATATGCTGACCCCGATGACGCGTCCAAAACGTGGACAGGCAAAGGTCGTCAACCGAATTGGTTTCGCGCAGCAGTAGAAAAGGGAATCGATCCCTCCACGCTGGAAATTTAATTGAACTTCCCTTGATGCGGGAGTAGCGGCGGAAACCCGCTACTCCCGCGTCAGGTCCTAAACAGCAAGAGCCGCGCGACCAAAGATGAACTTCCAACGGGTTCCGTCGCTCATGACGATATCGCCCCCGCCAGAACGCGGCGTTTCATAGGTAGCAGTGCCGACACCTGTCTTGCCGTTTGTGCATTTCACAGGAAATGTGGTTGTGCCCGTTTGACCGCCAGGGCGGTAGCGACCCTGACAACTGGTCGCGCCATTGGTTGCCTGAAACCATCCCCCCTCCAGAAATGTCGCAGTCGCGGCCCCTTTGAATACCGTATTGCCCGGGCCAACGACGGCTACAGGGTGGCTCACGTCGCAAGCTGCCATCAACGCCAAACCCGCCGTTGCAATCATACCAATTATTCGCATTTCTTTCTCCCTTGTATTTATTCTCCGTCTACCAAACGCGATTCAAATCAAGGGGACCAGTAAGGGAAACCTCCATTGGAACTTGCCCTCGCCGGACAGGGTAGGCATCTTGGGAACAGCCCCAACCGGAGAAATTCTATGACCGTTCACATCGGCGCCGCCCTCGATCAAATTGCTGAAACCGTGCTGATGCCCGGCGATCCCTACCGCGCCCGATGGGCCGCAGAGACGTTTCTGGAAGGGGCCGAACTGGTCAACGAAGTGCGCGGCATGCTGGGGTTCACTGGCACATGGCGCGGCCACCGCGTCACGATCCAAGGCTCCGGCATGGGCATGCCTTCCCTGTCGATCTACGCGAACGAATTGATCTCGACTTACAACGCCCAAACGCTGATCCGCATCGGATCGTGCGGTGGCATGCAACCCCATGTCGGCATCCGCGACGTAATCATCGCCATGACGGCCAGTACAATCACCTCGCCCTCCTCAGGCATCATGCGCGAGATGAATTATGCTCCCTGTGCGGATTGGGGGCTGCTCCGTGCAGCCGTGGCCGCATCGGAGGCACGCAGCACCAAGACCCATGTCGGCGGCATTTACAGCTCTGATGTTTTCTATGCCGAGCGTCCCGATCTGGATGAGCAGATGGTCCGCCATGGTATTTTGGCGGTCGAGATGGAAGCCGCAGAACTCTACACTCTTGCCGCACGCTACAATCGCCGCGCCTTGGCGGTTCTGACGGTGTCGGATCATTTACAAACGGGAGAAGCACTCCCTTCAGACCAACGCGAGCGGTCATTCGGGGATATGGTCGAGATCGCACTGGAGGCGGCATTTAACGAAGGCCCCGCAGCATAAGGCTGCGGGATTTGGGTTAAATATGAAAGATGTTGAAGGAGTTACGCGCCGTGCGACTGGTCATATCCGTTGAGCGGCGGTGAGCTCCAATTGTCGAGTGTTGAGGGGTCTGGCGCAAAGACTTCAACCAACAGCGGGTGGCACTGAGCCTGATCCGAGGAATGGACCGTGCTGCAATCACCGCCCGGACAAGCGCTGAGCGCACCGATAAGGTTTATCTCGGCGAAGAATTCTAAGGTATCATCAGGGCGCACCGGACTGGCCTTCATAAAATACTGCCCCGTGTCGCGGGTAAATCCGGTGCACATAAAGACGTTCAGAACATCGTGGATATGTGGCTCTGCCTCCGCTGTTGTGACACCAAGGTGGCTGGCCAATGCGCGCGTGAGGTTTGAATGGCAACAATGGTGGTATTGCCCACCCGACAGCAGGTTATGCGTATAGGGATCACAGCGGGTGCCAATGACGTCGTGTACAGAGCCGCCGAACGGATCCATTCCGTACCACTCAAGACTGTCGTGGGTCAGGGTCGCCATGGGGCGCAGCGCAGGAAAGCTTGACCACATCCGCTGTCCCCGCGTGATATGGGTGCCGTGAAGTGCGCGGGTTTTGCCCGAATAGAACCGCTCGTTCAGGTTGTCCGCGTTCCAGAGGTTCAGGTCGCCGACTTGCGATCCTTCAATACTGGTGATGCGAAAGAAATGGCCCGCGGGCACAGAAAAGGTCGCGGCATCGCGCGCTGGCACGACGACTTCATCCGTTTTAGTGAGCGTCGCACGCGCAGCGTCCAGCATGATCATATCGGGCGCGGGCAAAGTCTCTACCGGATAGCAGATCACGGGTGGCACAGCGCGCCGTGCCTCGGCGTCAGATGGAATGGTCATGCGTTTCTCCCTGCAATGCGCCCCGAGAACAGGCAGCCGCCCAAAAACGTCCCCTCCAGTGCGTTATATCCGTGATACCCGCCACCGCCAAAGCCGCTCGCCTCACCAGCCGCATATAGACCGCCAAACACCTCGCCTGAAGGGGTCAGCACGCGACCCTGAATGTCAGTATGCAAACCGCCCAACGATTTTCGCGTGATGATATTCAAACGCACTGCAATCAGGGGGCCATTTGCTGCGTCCAGAATGGCGTGGGGTTTGGCGGTCCGAATGAGCTTATCACCTTTGTATTTTCGCGCGCCGTGGATCGCCGTAATCTGTGCATCCTTACAAAAGTCGTTCCCCAATTGCAGATCGCGCGCCTCGATTTGCCTACGGATATGGTCCAACTCTAACGGCGCTTTGGGGGTGAGCGCATTCATGCGCGCAACAAGCGTTTCAATATCATTGGCTACGATGAAGTCAGCGCCCTTCTCCTTGAACGCCTCCACCGCAGGCGTTGCTCCCTTACCCAGCCGCGCACTCAGAACCTCACGCCATCCCCCCTCAGTGAGGTCGGGATTTTGCTCCGAGCCGGAAAGTGCAAACTCCTTTTCGATGATTTTCTGGGTCAGGATAAACCAGCTATGCTCACCCACGCTCAGAATACGCTTGAGAGTCCCAAGCGTATCAAAACCGGGCATAAAGGGCGCTTCCATCCGATCGCCGCGCGCGTCAAACCACATAGAAGACGGGCCGGGTAACACACGGATGCCATGGTTGGGCCAGATCGGATCATAATTTTGTAGCCCCTCGCAATAGTGCCACATGCGGTCTTCATTGATCAGACCAGCACCCGCTTTTGCGGCAATGCCGTGCATCCGTCCATCGACATAATCGGGCACCCCGGCGACCATGGTTTTAGGCGCTTTGCCCAGCCGTGCGGGCCAGTGCTTTCGCACCAAAGCATGATTGCCGCCAATACCACCCGTGGTGATAATCACTGCCTCTGCGCGATGCTCAAACGCACTTATGACTTTGCGGGAGGTCGAGACCCCACGGGCGGCAGTGGTCGCTTCAAAGACATCACCACTCACCCCTTTGACCGCGCCATTCTCGACAATCAAACCCGATACACGGTGACGAAACCCCATTTTGAGCCTGCCATCCGCCGCATAGCGCACCATGAGATTGGCAAAGGGTTTGACCACACCCGTTCCCGTCCCCCATGTGATGTGAAAGCGCGGAACCGTGTTGCCGTGTCCGCCTGCCATCGCGCCACCCCGCTCGGCCCAGCCGACAACGGGAAACCAGCGCATGCCGAGGCTGTGCAACCAGCTGCGCATATCACCCGACGCAAACTCCACAAACCGCTCCGCCCACAGGCGCGGGTTTGCATCTTCAACGCGGTCAAACTGCGCAGATCCCTGCCAATCGCTCCACGCCAATTCGGCGCTGTCTTTGATGCCAAGGCGGCGCTGCTCGGGGCTGTCTACCATGAACAAGCCTCCAAGGGACCAGAACGCCTGCCCCCCAAGGCTCTGAGGTCCTTCCTGATCGAGCATCAGCACGCGCCGCCCGCGCAAGATCGCCTCATGCGCAGCAGTCATACCGGCAAGGCCCGCCCCAATGATGATAACATCCGGTGAGAAATCGTTCATTTGCGTGATCCTAATCCTGTTGACCAAAGGCTACACACAGCGCGCCCAACCTGTCGAGCGTGACGCGCCGTTCAAAGCGGGGAGTTGCCCAAGCCGCGCTTACAATTTTGTGGTGGCCCCTTGCTGGCGGGTGAAGGCCTGCGCGCCGCAGGCAGCACATCGGTACATGCGCAGGCTCCCCTTGTTACCCATGCGATCCTCTCGCCAGCGACAGTCCCGCACGCCGCGATTACGCCAGGCCAGATATGCAACAACACATACAACTACGGGAAGGGCGAGAAGCAACATCAGATCTGCTGTACATCTATGGCCCACAGATGAGGCCGCTGGCGCGAGCGCGCAATATAGGCGGCACCGTCGCCCCAACCTGCCCAGCCCGCTTCTGGTTCATTTTCGATCTGCATCACAAAATCCCACGTGTCCTGCAACGATGGATCAGCCCACCAAGGGGCGGAACGCGAAAATTGCGGCCAACCGCCCAGCTTGGTTAGTGGTCGCGGTACATGTGGCCGTTCATAGTGATTGATCGCATCGTTAACGGGCACCTGAGCTGCTTCATCATGTGCATCATCATGTCTCCGCTCTTCGCGCAGCGCCCCCCACTCGCCCAAAAGCGGTACGATGCGGTTTCGATTCACTGGTGGCTTCGGGATCGTGAGGTCGTCGAGCACGGCGTAGCTGCGCAGTGCCCATGTAGCATGTGCATCAGGGGTTCGGCTATCGATGATCTTCGTAGGACTGCTGCTATGGGCGTTCGAGATAAAGATCGTGACAAGCGCAAGGTCACGCATAACGGCAGGAATAATCGGTGCGCGGCTTAGGTTGATCTGCAATAATGGCGCAAGCGGCACACCGTTCAGCGTGGGCCAGGCATCATCCTTGCGCGACAGCCGCACAATCCCGAACAATGTCTCGAAAGGATCTATGTTCGCAGGCTTATGAAACAACAGCGACGCTGAAATCCGCACGCTAGCGTCGTCTATACCCGACTCCAGCACAGGAGCCTGATGGATTTCGAGCGGCGCATCGGTCTCCCGCGCGCCGCCCGTCCAATTCTTTAGCCAACCAAACATCAGGCCCGCTTAAACAGTACGTTCAACCATCAGCTTTTTGATCTGGCTGATCGCCAGCGCAGGATTCAGGCCTTTGGGGCAAGCCTTGGCGCAGTTCATAATCGTGTGGCAACGGTAGAGCTTGAAGGGATCTTCAAGCTCGTCCAGACGCTCACCCGTGCCTTCATCGCGGCTGTCGATGATCCAGCGGTAGGCGTGCAACAGCGCTGCGGGTCCAAGGTAGCGGTCGCCGTTCCACCAGTAGCTGGGGCAGGACGTCGAGCAGCACGCGCACATGATGCACTCGTAAAGGCCATCCAGCTTGCTCCGGTCGTCGATCGACTGCTTCCACTCTTTCGCGGGTGCAGGTGTCTCTGTCTCCAACCACGGCTTGATCGAGGCATGCTGGGCGTAGAAATGCGTGAGATCAGGGATCAAATCCTTGATCACTGGCATGTGCGGCAAAGGATAAATCTTAACCACCCCTTTGACCTCGGCCATACCGTAGGTACAGGCCAGCGTGTTGACCCCGTCAATGTTCATCGCACAAGAGCCACAGATGCCTTCACGGCAGGAGCGGCGGAAGGTCAGCGTCGGATCAGTCTCATTCTTGATCTTGATAATCGCATCCAGGATCATCGGCCCGCAGCTGTCCATATCAACGAAATAAGTATCAACAGACGGGTTTTTACCATCGTCAGGGTTCCAGCGATAAATGTGGAATTCCTTGAGGTTCGTGGCACCCTCGGGCTTGGGCCATGTCTTGCCGCTGGTCATGCGGGAGTTCTTGGGGAGCGTCAGTTGTACCATGATGCTGTTCCTTTTGTGTCATTCAGTCAGCCCAACGGGCCGTTTATCTTCAAAGTGTCTGGGGCGCGCGTTCGCGCAGGCAATCCTGTGTAGCGGGGCGTGACAGGGCGTTTCGCACCACGGCGACAGTGTCATCATCCACCCCCACCACCGATGCTTTTGCCAGTTCACGCACTTCCACAGCCTGCGCATTATCAATCACACAGCCGGTAAAGGACTCGATGAGCGGCTTTGGCACCTCCGGGAAGTTGATCGCAATCACCTCCGTCACGGCAGATGTCGCGGCTTTTCGCCCGGTTTTGTCAGCGGCAGTCTGGACCGAATTACTCGCAGACTCTATTTCAGCACAGCCTGTGAGTGCCAATGCGGCAGAAACCAAAATCACGCGTATCATACAGTGGCCTTTCGAGGCGGTAGTTTCAGGTGCAGGTTGGATGTTTCGGCCAATGTGGCCAACCGCTCGGCATCGTCTTCAAAATGCGGAATCAACCGCTCCATAAACCGCAGATCATGCGCCGCAGTCCACGCCAGCAGGCCGTATTCCAGATCATCCGCCATCGCGGCATCGCGGGCAACAGAATCCAATTCATCTGCACTGCCCACTTTGCGCTGGAAAGATGAGCCACCGCCATACCGTTGCACTTTTCCACGGCTGAGATCACGCACCGGAAGGCCCAGAGTGCGCAAAACACCGGCGCGATAGTTTTCCGATGTCATCCAGTCATCATAGCAGATTGCGACAATTCCGCTGGACTCAGAAACCCGGTCCAGCCCTTGAATATAAGTGGCAAAGGCAAGCATCATAATCCGCAAACGGTCTGTCGCGCCAAAGCCGCTATTCTTTTTGATCTTGGCCAATAGGGATGCCGACCAGTTCAGGAAGCTGCGATAGATGACAACTTGATGCTTAAAGTCGATGCCCGTCATGCCGGAACTGGCCGTTTGCGGCTGGCCTGCGGGCTGTGGCATCCGGTCCTCATAGGAAACGATCACCATTGGTGCGCCGCCAGCACGCGCAACCCGCGTGGGATCAGGGATGTCTACATGCGGCATCACCTGCCGCTGCGCGTCATAAATGTCGAGCGATCCGTACTGGCTCAGCACTTCTTTGCCAAACCTGCAGTTGTTAAAAAACACGCCACCGCTTGCCGCTTCAGGCGCATTGCGCATCAGCCAATCAATAATAGCGTGATTGCCAGAGCGGCGCATGCCAAACACCTGCAAGGCGCAAACGGGGGAGAACCCCGCCTGCTGCCATGCCGTGCCAGTCTGCGCCGCAACTGTCATTCTTAGTAGACCCGCGCTTTCGGTGCGATTTTCTTCAGGTCGATGCCGCCTTCGTTATGGCTGGTCAAAGGCTGCGTGTGCACACCGCGGAAACCAAGGCTTGCCTCGTTGCCTTTGAACCAGATGAGCGAGTGCTTGCGCCAGTTCACATCATCACGGTCAGGATAATCCTCATGCGCATGCGCGCCACGGCTTTCCTTGCGCGCCGCAGCGGCGGTGATTGTGGCCACCGCGTTTGGCATCAGGTTGGTCAGCTCAAGCGTTTCCATCAGATCAGAGTTCCAAATCAGCGAAGTGTCTGTGACTTTCAGATCGCTCAACTTGCCTGCAACGTCCTTCATCTTCTCTTCACCCTCGGCCAGCGTCTTGTCGGTGCGGAACACCGCCGCATCGGCCTGCATGGTCTGCTGCATCTCAAGGCGCAGTTCGGCCGTAGGCACGTGACCCTTGGCATAGCGCAGCCCGTCAAAGCGGCTAAACGCAGCTTCGATGGAGCGTTTGCTTGGTGTTGGAACAGGTGTTTTCGGATCCACAATCTCGGATGCGCGAATGGCCGCGGCACGGCCAAACACCACAAGGTCGATCAAGGAGTTGGACCCCAAACGGTTCGCACCATGCACAGAAGCACAACCCGCTTCACCCACAGCCATCAGACCGGGCGAGACATTGTCAGGCTTGTCCTTCGTAGGTGCCAGCACTTCACCCCAATAGTTCGTCGGGATACCGCCCATGTTGTAGTGCACAGTCGGCAATACAGGGATCGGCTCTTTCGTTAGGTCCACACCCGCAAAGATACGCGCAGATTCGGAGATACCCGGCAGACGCAGGTCTAACGTTTCTGGTGGCAGGTGGTTGAGGTGCAGGTGGATGTGATCCTTCTTGTCGCCCACGCCGCGCCCTTCACGGATTTCCATCGTCATACAGCGGGATACAACATCACGGCTGGCAAGGTCTTTATAGGTCGGCGCATAGCGCTCCATGAACCGCTCGCCTTCGGAGTTGGTGAGATAGCCACCCTCCCCGCGCGCGCCTTCGGTGATCAGACATCCAGCGCCGTAAATGCCGGTCGGGTGGAACTGAACAAATTCCATATCCTGCAATGGCAGACCCGCACGCGCGGTCATGCCGCCACCATCACCCGTACAGGTGTGGGCTGATGTGGCACTGAAATAGGCGCGGCCATAACCACCCGTGGCCAGTACAACCATCTTGGCGCTAAACAGGTGCATCGTACCATCGTCGAGTTTCCAACACAGGACACCCTGACAGACACCATCCTCGGACATCACCAGATCAATGGCAAAATACTCGATGTAGAACTCGGCGTTATGCTTGAGCGACTGACCATAGAGCGTATGCAGAATCGCATGGCCAGTCCGGTCGGCTGCGGCGCAGGTCCGCTGTACTGGCGGGCCTTCGCCAAATTCTGTTGTGTGGCCGCCAAACGGACGCTGGTAAATTTTGCCCTCTTCGGTGCGCGAGAATGGCACACCGTAGTGCTCAAGCTCATAAACCGCTTTGGGTGCTTCACGGGCGAGGTACTCCATCGCGTCCGTATCGCCCAACCAGTCGGAGCCTTTGACGGTATCATACATGTGCCACTGCCAGTTATCCGGCCCCATGTTAGACAGCGACGCTGCGATACCGCCCTGCGCTGCAACCGTGTGGGAGCGTGTCGGGAATACCTTGGAAATACAGGCCGTTTTGAGGCCCTGCTCTGCCATGCCCAACGTGGCACGCAGACCCGCGCCCCCTGCCCCTACAACAACAACGTCATATTCATGGGTCTCATATTCATAAGCAGCCATATCGCGCCCTCTTCAATGTTTGGGACCCAACCGGAAACCGGCCACGACCCTATCTATGTCACCAACGCCATCGGCGTCTGAAAACTGGTATTCCCTATCGGCGGAGCAACCCGCCAGTCTCGCATAACCTAGCATGAGTGGCGGGAACGCACAGGGGCAATCCGCCACACCATATGTCGCACCCGTATTACAGAGCCAACCGTGCAACCGCAAAGATGCCCACAGCCGCTGCACCGTAGCTGATGCAAGTCATCACAACGATCGACACTTTCTGCGCCAGTCCGTGCACATAGTCCTCAAGCAGCGTTTGTACGCCGTCGTTGAAGTGCTTGAACGTCACCAGAATGGTCAACGCGGCAATAATCGCAGGAAACGGACGGCTGTAATAGGCCACGATCTCTTCGTATGTACCGCCCAATGCTGCACCAAAGGTGAACACGAACAGCGGCAACAAAATCAGCAACGCGACCGAGCTGATGGTCATGGACCAATGATGCGCCGTGCCGGATTTGGCAGAGCCAAGACCCATCGCGCGTTTGCGGTCTGTTAAATAAGACATACTACTCTCCTCAAACCACGATAACTGTGATCAGCGTCAGCAGCACAGAGCCACCGATACAGGCCCAGCCCATCTTTTCCGCCGTCTGGATGTCCATCATGATGGCATTGTCCCAGATCAGGTGCCGGACACCGGCCAGCATATGATACCACAACCCCAGCACGGAAAAGAACATCACCAGATCCCCGAACCAGCTGGTCAGAAACCCATTCACGATGGCGAAATACTCGGGCCCGCTTGCAGCTGCCAAAAACCACCAGACAATCAGCAACGCTGAAATCAGCATGGCATTGCCCGTGATCCGCGTCAGAATAGAAGTCATCGACGTCAGCTGTGGACGGTATATCGACAAGTGCGGAGAAAGGGGACGGTTACCCCGGTTCACGTCGGCCATATCAGGCTCCTTTGTGGCTACTTGCCCCTACTACTAACGTATTTTTCGGCGCTGTCACGTAGGCAAGACAGGATTCAACCGCATGTTTGCGCAAATAGATTGGTAAATTGTTGTCGCATACGTATTTTGTGATCACACGGCGAAGCGCTGTGATCACTTAAGCATTACAACACCCCACGAACGGACACAGAAAAAGGGCGCGCCCTCGCAGGCACGCCCTCAAATCAAAATTTCGTATCGCTTCAAGTCAAGGAGCCGTCGATACCCTTGCACGCATCAACGAGGCCTTTAACCGCCTTAACAGAGCTGTCGAACATCGCCTGCTCATCTTTGTTCATCTGAATTTCCACAACCTTCTCAACGCCACCGGCACCAATCACAGTTGGAACGCCGACATAAAAGCCGTTCAGGCCATAGGCGCCATCAACATAGGCGGCACAAGGCAGCACACGCTTTTGGTCTTTGAGAAAGGCTTCGGCCATTTCAATCGCGGAAGTTGCAGGTGCGTAGAACGCGGAACCTGTCTTGAGCAGACCAACAATCTCGGCACCGCCATCACGGGTACGCTGAACAATCGCGTCCAGTTTCTCCTGTGAGGTCCAGCCCATTTTCACCATGTCAGGCAATGGAATGCCTGCAACTGTGGAATAACGCGTCAGCGGAACCATCGTGTCACCGTGTCCACCCAGAACAAATGCCGTCACATCGCGCATGGAGACATTGAACTCCTCCGCGAGGAAATGACGGAAGCGTGCCGAATCAAGTACGCCCGCCATACCGCAGACTTTCTCGTGCGGCAGACCGGAAAATTCACGCAGCGCCCAAACCATCGCATCAAGCGGGTTGGTGATGCAGATCACAAATGCATTCGGCGCGTGCTTGGCAATGCCTTCGCCTACGGACTTCATAACTTTGAGGTTGATGCCGAGCAGGTCATCACGGCTCATGCCGGGCTTGCGTGCCACACCAGCAGTCACGATACACACGTCTGCACCAGCAATATCTGCATAATCCTGCGTGCCGGACATCGCCGCGTCAAAACCTGCGGACGGGCCGGATTCAGCGATATCGAGGGCTTTACCCTGTGGCAGACCTTCAGCGATGTCGAACATCACTACGTCGCCCAATTCTTTTACAGCGGCGAGGTGGGCAAGCGTGCCACCAATGTTACCCGCGCCGATCAGTGCAATTTTGGCTCTTGCCATTGTGCAGTACTCCATGAGGTTTGCGTTGAAGGGGGGATAAACCCATCAGCAACGACGCGCAAGCCAGCAGCAAAAGGTTCTTGCCCGTTGCGACACCGCAAAAAGAAAAGGCCCCCCAGTGATGGGATGACCTTCTCTTACTTTTCATGACGAGCGGTGCTCGAATAAATCCAGCAGCGCGGATTACATATCGTCGCGTTCAAACACTGGTGCTTGCTCAAGCATCTCTTCGGACATTTTCACGACCAAAAAGCGATCTTCGTTGTCTGCCCCTTGCGGCACCGTGATGGAGCTCATTGGCACAGGCACGTCACGTCACGTCACGTCACGTCACGTTCGCCGATACCGATGCAGCCGCGGATGCCAAGGATAACAGCGGAGATCTCGCGGTCGGCCCCCCCCAAAGCCGCCTATACCCATGACGATACCTTCCACAACACCACCAGAGCTGATGATAACGTCCTTAACAGACGCAATACGCTCAAATCGCTCGGCACCATCTAGTGGCATGGGTGCATCCGTATTGGGGCGTCTACGGGAGCTTTAAATCGGCTCACCGATCATCTCAGAGACCAACAAACTTGTTTCGCTCTTCTTCACGACACCAACTGGGGTCTGCATGGATTGCGCAGATGCGGTCCCCGCATTGGAAATGACAAGAGCAATAGAGGCAAGCAGGGTTTTCATCGGAGCATTTCCTTCCATAAGATGTATCACGTAGCTAACAATCGCTACGGGCTGTGGTCCTGTTAAAAATTCGCAGCCCAGGCGCAAATTCAAGAGGCACCCATGCTCATTCTCGATCTTTGGTTCTTTGCTATCGCAGGGCCAGCCGTAGTTTTTGCTGGCATATCAAAGGGGGGATTCGGCTCGGGCGCTGCATTCGCAGCGGCCTCTGTGCTTGCCTTGGTCGTTGATCCTGGCCTCGCACTTGGCGTTATGCTTCCCTTGCTCATGCTGATCGACGTGGCATCGCTCAAACCCTACTGGGGCCGTTGGCACCTGCGCGAAGCGCTGCTCATCATCGCAGGCGCGCTCCCCGGTGTAGCACTTGGCGCTGCCTTTTACCGCATCGCCTCACCCGATCTGCTGCGCCTTCTGATCGGCCTTGTCTCCATCGGCTTCGTCGCATGGCGAATCAGCGTCACGCGCGGATGGATTAAGATGGGCGCACGTAAAATGTCCGACAGAGCTGGCCTCATCGCCGGTGTCGTCTCAGGTTTCACAAGCTTTGTAAGCCACGCAGGCGGCCCTCCGGCAGCTGTCTTCTTGCTCTCGCGCGGCTTGAGCAAAACAGGGTATCAGGCCACGTCCGTCCTGATATTTTGGGCCGTCAACATCGCGAAATTCATCCCCTACGCTTTCCTCGGTATGTTCACCCTTGAGACAGCGCAGGCTAACCTCGTCCTCGCACCCTTCGCTCTAATCGGCGCGTGGCTCGGAGTGCACGCGCACCGCATCGTACCGGAGCGTGCATTCTTTGCCCTCACCTATGTCCTGCTTTCCGTCACTGGCTTACACCTGATCTGGGACGGCCTTACCTAAAGCTAAGCGTCATTCCCTTTCGCAGGCAATGCTTCGGCCACTTCCTCGAACGATTGCCCGGACGCCACGAGGCAACTCATCCCCGCCGGCATCGTAACCAAAATCGTCCAACTGCCCGTCTCGTCGCTCGCGTATACCTCGACCATTGCATTGTTCGAGCCGATCCCGACCGATTGCCGTGTTTCTCCGTATGCGCTTGCCAACCGCTCAACCACGGCTTCACGCGGTCCACAGTTGCGTTGCGATTGCGCAGCCGCCTGCGTGCTCGTCGCGAGATAAAGTGCTGCCGCAGCCGTCAGCGCTGCAAAGTGAATAATTTTCGCAGTACGTTTCATGTCAGTGCCCTTCCAGTGTGAGCAGGCGGCAAAACTCCGCCCCCCCGATTGATCCAACCCGTTGCACCAGCACCCCCAAGCAATGCCTCAGCAACACCCCGATCCTGCCCGCTGAGGCCTGAAAACGAAGTTAACGCAGCGCCCGCGCCCCGTTGCATTGTATATTTCGCTGCACTGCGGCACGTTTCGACTTGAAGTTTACGGCTCAAAATGCCCCTCTGCGCGCAACTTTATTGCGCTATTAAATATCCAAGGAGCCTGCCCATGCCCTCAATCGCCCGCCCTCTTCGGTCCGTCCTCTATATCCCCGGCTCCAAACCGCGCGCACTCGACAAGGCACGCGGCCTGCCCGCCGATGCCATCATCTTTGACCTTGAAGACGCGGTGATCCCCGAGGAAAAAGTGGCGGCACGTGACACTTTGGCCGAAGCGTTGAAAACAGGCGGTTATGGCAGCCGCATGAAAATCGTGCGCATCAACGGGCTGGACACCGAATGGGGCGCTGACGATGCGAAGGCGGCCCGCGACATGGATGCAGACGCGATTCTTCTGCCCAAAGTGAACTCCCCTGCCGATCTCGAAGCGCTGGCAGAGATTGTTGGCGATGTCCCGCTCTGGGCCATGATGGAAACCCCCGCAGGTATGCTGAACGCACCTGCCATCGCGGCGCACCGCAGCCTGCAAGGGATGGTCATGGGCACCAATGATTTGGCAAAAGACCTCCAGACACGGTACCGCGCCGACCGCTTGCCACTGATGACGGGTCTCGGCCTGTGCGTGCTGGCGGGCAAAGCCCACGGCATCGCCCTCATCGACGGCGTATATAATGCATTCAAAGACGACGAGGGCCATAAGATCGAGTGTGATCAGGGCCGTGACATGGGATTTGACGGCAAGACCGTGATCCACCCTGCTCAACTTGACGTCGCAAACATTGCCTTCTCCCCATCCGAGGCTGAGGTCGAATTGGCCCAACGCCAGATCGCCGCATTCGAGGAATGTGAGGCCACCGGACAGGGTGTCGCCGTGGTAGATGGCAAGATCGTCGAAAATCTACATGTTGCCACCGCACGTGAAACACTGGCAAAGCTGGATGCAATCAACGCCCTCAGCACGGAGTAACCCTATGACCCTTCTTATTCTCGGTGTGATCCTCTGGATCGCCGCACATTACTTCAAACGCCTATTGCCCGATCAGCGGATCGCACTTGGTACTCCGGGCAAGGGCATTATTGCCGTAGCCATCGTGGTCTCGCTCGTCTTGATGATCATCGGCTACCGCAGTGCGGAGTTCATCAACGTCTGGTATCCGCCTGCCTTCATGACAGGTATCAACAACCTGTTGATGATCCTCGCGCTCTGGGTTTACGGCTCTTCCGCTGCCAAAGGGGCCAAAGCATGGCCCGCATATAAAACCCGCCACCCGCAACTGCTTGCCGTTAAAATCTGGGCCGTAGGACACCTGCTGGTCAACGGCGATTTGGCCTCGATTATCCTGTTTGGCGGTCTGCTGGCATGGGCCGTAGGCTCCGTGATCTTGATCAACCGTGCAGAGCCGGACTGGACAGCGCCCGAACCCGCTGGCCGCAAAACCTATATCCGCCTCGCCGTAATTTCCCTCGTGATGCTTATCGTCATTAGCGGCATCCACTACGCGCTCGGCGTAAACCCATTCTCCTGAACCTTAGGAAAACCGATGAAACTCTACCGCTTCCTGTCCGAAGAAGACACATCCGCCTTTTGTCATAAAGTCACCGATGCCCTGAACAAAGGCTGGGAGCTTTATGGCACGCCCACTCAGACATGGGACCACGCCGCAGGTGTGATGCGCTGTGGTCAGTCGGTTGTGAAAGAGGTTGAGGGAGAATACACGCCCGAAACCAAACTGGGAGCGCACTGAGCATGGTCACCAAAACAAACGCGGGCCGTTTCTTTGAAGACTATTCCATCGGCCAGATCCTCACCCACGCCGTCCCCCGCACGGTCAAGATGGGGGAGCGCGCGCTCTATCACGCGCTCTACCCCGCCCGCCACGCGCTCTATTCCTCCGATCAATTCGCCCAAGACTGCGGCCTTCCGTTCAGCCCACTGGACGATATGATCGCCTTCCACGTGGTGTTCGGAAAATCGGTCCCCGATGTATCCCTAAACGCCGTCGCCAACCTCGGCTATGCCCAAGGGCGCTGGCTGCTCCCCGTCTGGCCCGGTGACACCCTGCGCTCTGAATCCGAGGTTATCGGCCTCAAGCAGAACTCCAACGGTAAGACTGGCGTGCTCTATGTCCGCACACGCGGCCTGAACCAGCACGACGAGACTGTGATGGAATATGTCCGCTGGGTTATGGTCCGCAAACGCGACGCCAGTGCACCTGCGCCCCAGACTGTCGTGCCGGACCTCCCCGACGCAATCAATGCCGCTGATCTGGTCATCCCGAATGGCCTCGATTTTTCCAACTACAACTTCGATCTGGCAGGCGAACCACACCGCTGGGGCGACTACGAGATTGGCGAAAAGATCGACCACATCGACGGTGTCACGATTGAAGAAGCAGAGCACATGTTGGCCACCCGCCTGTGGCAGAACACGGCCAAGGTCCATTTCGACACCTCCGCACGCCCCGATGGCTCGCGCCTGATATACGGCGGTCACGTCATATCCATGGCGCGCGCGCTGTCTTTTAACGGACTGGCCAACGCACAGATGATCGTGGGCCTCAATGGCGGCGCGCATGCCAACCCCTGCCTCGCCGGAGACACCGTGCGCGCATGGTCCGAAGTCATCGACAAGGCCGAGACCTCCGCGCCCGGCGTCGGTGCAATCCGCCTGCGCCTCGTCGCAACCAAGGGCGGCGCTCCCTTCGATCTGCGCGGGGAAGATGGCAAATACCTGCCCACTGTCCTGCTCGATCTCGACTACTGGGCGCTCATCCCGACCTAAGAGAAGCTGCCCGCCTGCGCAGCCTCCGTTGCGCAGGCGGCTGGTCAATCATACGCGTTTTTGGTTCCGCGGTCCGTGCAATATGCTTTGGCAAGTAACCAGTAGAAGCCTTGCTGCGACGGTCCTCGGGCCCTTGCGCTGAGTATGTTCATGCGGACACTGCAGGCATCAATGCGTCATCGAATCCTACACCAAGATGTTCCCGCACCTTGATGCGCAATGTACCAAGAGCAACATTTCCGATGGAATCGAGCCTAACTTGGCGCAATGAAACTGTATATTTTTAGCGATCTATTACAGTTTTTCACCGATAGGCTCAATTTTGTGATCACACTTTTTTAGTGTGTGATCACAAATGTCACTTTTAGGTGGATTATTAAATCTACCTGCGAAATGCTGTTCAGGAAATATTACGCACCCTGCGTATACCACGCTCACATCTGAACCAAAGACGGGACCGTCGCTTATGAACATCCATGAATACCAGGCAAAAGCCCTCCTGCGCAGCTACGGCGCACCAGTCTCCGATGGGCGCGTTGTGCTCAAGGCCGAAGACGCCAAAAACGCCGCCGCAGAACTGGGCGGCCCTCTCTGGGTTGTAAAAGCACAAATTCACGCAGGCGGCCGTGGCAAAGGTAAGTTCAAAGAAGAAGGTGCCGGCGAAGCAGGCGGCGTACGTCTGACAAAATCAGTCTCCGAGGCCGCCGAAGAAGCCAAGAAGATGCTGGGCCGCACGTTGGTCACGCACCAGACAGGCCCTGCAGGCAAACAGGTCAACCGCGTCTACATCGAAGACGGCTCCGGCATCGAGACTGAATTGTACCTCGCCCTGCTGGTTGACCGCGAAACATCGCGTGTCGGTTTCGTCTGCTCTACCGAGGGCGGCATGGACATCGAAGAAGTCGCAGCCTCCACACCAGAAAAAATCATCAACTTCTCCGTTGATCCCGCCACAGGGTTCCAAGCCTTCCACGGCCGCCGCATCGCCTTCACACTGGGACTGACTGGCAAAGCGGTCAAACAGTGCGTTGCTCTGATGGGACTGCTCTACAAAGCGTTCGTTGAGCGGGACATGGAAATGCTCGAAATCAACCCGCTGATCGTCACAGACTCGGGTGATCTCAAAGTGCTCGATGCCAAAGTCTCCTTTGACGGCAACGCCATGTACCGTCAGGCCGACGTCGCTGAGCTGCGCGACGAGACCGAAGAAGACAGCAAGGAACTCGAAGCCTCCAAGTATGACCTCAACTATATCGCCCTCGACGGTGAAATTGGCTGTATGGTGAACGGTGCGGGCCTTGCAATGGCGACGATGGACATCATCAAGCTCTACGGTGCCGAGCCTGCCAACTTCCTCGACGTAGGCGGCGGTGCCACCAAAGAGAAAGTGACCGAAGCGTTCAAGATCATCACCTCGGACCCGCAGGTCAAAGGCATCCTCGTCAACATCTTCGGCGGCATCATGCGCTGCGACGTTATTGCCGAGGGCGTTGTTGCTGCGGTCAAGGAAGTCGGCCTGAAAGTGCCGCTCGTTGTGCGCCTTGAAGGAACAAATGTTGAAGAAGGCAAAGCCATCATCAACAACTCGGGTCTCGATGTGATCGCGGCCGACAACCTCAAAGACGGCGCACAGAAGATCGTGAAAGCCGTCAAAGGCTAATCGCAGTGACCCGCGCCCTCGCCACATCCATTCCCTGCCTGTTCGCCTTCTTGGCGGCAGGCAGCGCTGTGGCGGGGCAACATTCGGCGTCGGTTGGCAAAGCATTTGCCGACCATTGTTTCAGCCCCTACCTTACCGCCGAGACAGCCAACGCCAACCTTGCGCCTTCTGGCGCACGTATTGATTTCTACGATCTTCGCCCATTCTCCTCCTCCCCTGTATCTGCCGTGAAAGGCCGACCAGCTACCTCTGACACCGACCGCCGTTGCGAAGTGGCCTTTGACGGCTCTGCTTCGCAACAGGCCATCGCATGGGCACACACAGGTCTGGAGCAAGAAGGCCTTGCTGACAGGTTGGCAACAGTACCAGCCGACTTCCCCCGTCAGAACGGCACAGTGTTTATCGCCGCA
>RCND010000231.1_pt1 | contig 31830 bp, 25 predicted proteins | sample 2041351 | NCBI WGS metagenome assembly RCND01 (sample SAMN09708230, study PRJNA481090) | Marine sediment metagenome, whole genome shotgun sequencing project. | biome: marine sediment; feature: ocean; material: sediment; isolation source: Sewage treatment plant 12B marine sediment (STP12B) ... | reverse complement strand
CAGGCCGCCTTTTCCAATACCGGGAAAGACTGCGTAGCCGTAAGCTGAGGAGAAAATCTTGCTCATTCCCGGATCTTTCTCCTTAAATACCTTGATTGTTTCATTGGCTTCGGAAACATCATTTTTTTGTGCATGGGATGCCACAGAAAACACAAATAATATCAGAAGGATAGATTGGGTTTTAAATTTCATGATAGGTCTGTTTTAGAAGGTTTATACTCCAAATAACAAATGGATTAGGAAAAATGTTTAGGAAAAATATCAGAAACACTGAGTAAGGCTAATTTGTTTACAAGCAGGCCCAACTTTTTTAACTGGATTTTCAATAATGAAGCGTGGTGTTTGATTTATATTTATATTAGAAGCTATGGAGTATCCAAAGTTTTATGATGAAGTTGAACACATTGTTCTTCAGGACGATCTAAGTAAGTTCTTGGGCGCCAGTGAGGAGGGAATCATTGATCTTTCTTATCTGGATATTGTTAAAATGGCAGGTCATAGTTGTGCAACAGTTGCCGGGGCCTACCTGATGGCTTTGAAAGGGCTTCAAACTCTCTATGAGACAGAACTTCCAAAGAGGGGAAAAATTAAAGTTGAATTGCGGGAGTCTTTAAGCGATGGAAATACAGGTGTAATTGCCCAGGTACTGTCCAATATTACAGGGGCAACTGCAGATACCGGGTTTGTGGGAATTGATGCCAGTTTTAACCGGCGCGGACTTCTGTTTTTCGGGAATGCAATTGAGTCAAACCTGCGCCTTACCCGGCTCGATACAAACAGGAGTGTGGAAGTAAGTTACATGCCAGGGAGGGTGGTGAATTCCGGAGAGATTATGCAATCTGCCGTGGGTCCTGGTGCAACAGAGGAGAGTAAGAAGAGTTTTCCACATCGATGGCAGGAGATGGTACATAGCATTTTTGAAAATGCAGACAGAGTGATTGATTTGAAAAACATATGAAAAGAAGAGATTTCATCATTAGCACCTCCCTTGTCTCCATTGGATCGATGAGCCTGGGATTACAGGCAAATCCACCACAGCGGGACATCCATACTGTCGCTGATATGCAGGATTACCTTCGGGGTCTCCACGAAGTCGGTGAACCATCTGTTGATCGGATTGTGATTGGGGATCCTCTAACAAAAATAAGCAAGGTCGGGACCTGCTGGCAGCCCTATTTTTCTACACTTCGAAAGGCAAAAGAACAGGGAATTAATCTCATGATCGTACATGAGCCTACCTTTTACACACACTGGGATCTGGATCAGGAGAACGAAATGTTTATTAAAACTCCGTCACCCGCAAAGGAAAAATATGTTGAGGCTGTAGAGAACAAAAAAAGGTGGATAGAAGAGAATGAAATGGTTATCATCAGGAGCCATGATGTGCCGGATATCCTTAAGGGATTTGGAATGCCCTTTGCACTGGGTCTTGCCCTGGGATATGAGAACAAGGATATTGTGAGGTCTAAGGACTATTACAATGTTTACAAAGTAGCTCCTGATAGCGCCTGGAATGTTGCCCAGAATATTGCAAATAAGCTGATGGTGCTGAACCAGCCCGGTGTTGCTTTCTATGGAGATAAAGACAGGAAGGTATCGACGGCGGGACTGGGGACGGGGTGCATTTGTGATCCTACTCAATACCAGGAGCTAAATCCCGATCTGGTTATTGCGATTGATGACACCGTTAAGACATGGACCCAGACCACCTATGCTGAAGATACGGGCGATCCGCTGGTTGTGATCAACCATGGCACGGCCGAAGAGATGGGTATGCGCTTGCTCAATCAGCATCTTTCACAAAATATACCGGACATTGAATTCATCCACCTGAACCAGGGATGCACTTATCGCTGGATTCCTGGAACCTGAGAAAAGCAGATAATCATGATAAAACTTTTAGCACCCCTGGCATTTCTATTCCTTTTTTCGCCTATCTGGTCGCAGGAAAATGCGGATAGTACCCGATCAAAGAAACTGAAAGCGGAGGCAACGGTTAGTATAAATAGTAACGGTATTGCCTATGTTCCGGCTTTCTCGCTGGATAAACCTGCCATCATCGGTACATTCTCTTTGATTAAGGGCCGGTTCAGCTATGATCCCATGCTTGCCTACGGATTGGATTTAAAACCCTGGATCATTGACAACTGGTTTCATTACCTGATAGTGGACAGGCCTGTTTTTGAATTAAAAGCAGGAGCTGTGATCAGCGCTTTTTTTAGTGAATATGAAACAGAGGATGAGACCATTTTGCGAGCTCAGAAGTATCTGGGTCTGGAGTTCACAGGAAAGTATAAGTTTAATTCCAAGACATCTCTGGCACTTACCTACCTGCTTGACAGGGGACAGGATCCGGGGACCACTCAAGGCCATTTCTTTAATCTGCAGGCGGACAGATCTGATTTTGAGATTGGAAGAAAGGTCCTGCTTTCTGCCAGCCTTCAGCTCTTCTATATCAATTACACTGGAAATGCTGATGGGCTATTTACAGCAGCCTATGTTTCTGCCTCCTTACGGAATATTCCATTTTCTATTTTCGGTCAGGCCATTCAGGCCCTGACCAGCAATATCGAACCCTTCCCTTCATTTAAATGGAATGTGGGATTGGCATACACTTTATAGTTTTTTTCGTATTTTTCATTCAACTAACTACTAAATAAAACTAATTATCATGGGTATCATCTGGGTAATTTTGATCGGTATTGCTGCAGGGTTTCTTGCAGGTTTTTTAATGAAGGGCCGTGGTTTTGGCTGGTTAATCAATCTCCTTTTGGGTTTGGCAGGGGCACTGATTGGGGGCTGGCTCCTGGGAGCGCTGGGTGTTAGTCTTGGTGATGGCATCATAGGCACCCTGATCGCAGCCACTCTCGGTGCGGTCCTCCTGATCTTTATAGTGAGCCTTTTTAAGAAGAAGTAAACAGCCCTATAAGGGCCACTCCTACTCAAGTGCCTTCCGAACCAGTTCGTGGTATTCGGTGGCGAAGGGCTCTCCCATAAAGGGAATGTATTGCGTAAATGCAAGGATTACCATGTCGTTTACAGGATCAGCCACGAACAGGGTAGAGGCCATGCCGCTCCATGAGTATTCACTGGTTGTCAGATTGACACTGCCCCCGAGTCCATATCCAAATCCTTCCTCGAAGCTGGCTGTGGAGGGCATCTGGTTGCTCATGATCATTTTTACGGTTGATTCCTCCAGCACACGAACACCGTCCAGCTCGCCTCCATTCAGGAGCATCTGGCCGAACCTGCCGTAATCGCCAATGGTGGATACCAGTCCGCCTCCACCAGAGAAAAAAGTCGCCTTTTGCTTAACCTGATTGGTCAGGCTTTCCACCGGTGTGAGTCCTTCGCTTTGCGGAGTACTGGTATAAATCATGGCCAGGCGACCAAAATCCTTTTCAGGAACATCGAAACCGGTATCTTTCATTCCAAGGGGGTCGAATAAGCGTGTTTGCAGGAACTCATCAAAGGGCAAACCAGAGAGGACCTCTACCAGATATCCCGCCACATCGACGGATACGGAGTATTCATACTTGGATCCGGGCTGGTTCTTAAGTGGGATCGTTGCCAGAACTTTCATAGACTTTTCCAATGTTCCAAGTCCCCATAATCCTCCTGGAGAGGCCTGGGCGTAAAGTGAATCCACATGGCTTACGTCCCTGCCATAGCAAAATCCGGCTGTGTGTGTAAGCAGGTTTCTGATGGTAAAGGGTTCCTGTTGAGCAACTGCTTCACCGTCCACCCATACTTTAGTCTCTTTAAATTCGGGTATATACATGGCTACCTGATCATCCAATTGAAATTTACCTTCGTCGAACAACATCATCAGTGCAGCTGTTGTTATGGGTTTCGACATGGAATAAATCCTGAAGATGGCATCCTCTTCAAGCATTCTTTCCTCGGCTAAATGTGCCAGTCCAAAGGTGCGTTGGTGAACGGTTTTCCCATCCTTAATTACAAGAACTGAAATGCCGGAGAGCTTTCCTTCATCCACAAAGGACTGCATTTTTGCATCGGCCAGATTCAGTGTATCCACTGAGAGACCTGAAAGGGTTTCGCTTGCATTATTGCAGGAAAATGAAATAGTCAGGATCAGTGCCAGCAGAATAGCCAGAGGCACTTTCAATGATTTAATTCTTTTCATGGGAAACAAGATTTTTGTAGGGTGGACAAGTTAGGAAATTTTTTTCCAGAACTTTGTATTTGTACATTTACGGATCATTCAATTAACTTCTGAACTCAAAGGATGCGTATCTATTGCACTCACTGCCTTCTTTTCATCCTTGCTGTAGGGATGCTTTCCTCCTGTGAAGAGCTGCCTCTTGGACATGACAGCGAGTACTTAACCCTTCCTGTGGGGAGGTCCTTTCTAAGCGCAAGTTCTGTTGATGTGAGTATTGATGGATTGAAGTATGAGAGCGACTTTCGTTTCGACAGCTGTGGTGGGTACTGGTTACTCATTCACAAGTCATTAGTCTCTTCGGGGGACAATATTAAGATTCGATTTGCAAGGAAAAGTGAGGAGCTGAGCTTGTTTCCCGAAGAGGTGGGAGCTAAGCAGGACTGGGTATCTTCTTCATTTTATATTGATTCGGATCATGAAACTATTACATCTAAAGCAAGTGAGTTAACAGAGGGCCTTAGCACTAATCTTGAGAAAGCAAAAATGCTTCATAATTATGTGGTGAATCATGTTGGATTAAAGATTTACAGGGATGCGTCTCTTGATAAGGCATCGAAGACTGAGGAGCTGGGTTATGGTACCTGCATGAATGCTTCACGCCTGTTTATTGCCCTGTGCAGAGCGGTGAATGTTCCGGCACGCTCCGTCTGGGGTATTGTTAATGCGCATGAGGACATAGGAGGCTATAACAATCACCATCAGTGGGCTGAGAGCCTTGATGATTTGGGTTACTGGCATGCTATGGACTTTGGTTATACCATAGATTTTGATTTGAACGATATCAGATATCTGGATCTGATCTATGCAGCAGAGGAGAACTCTATCCTTAAAAACAGGAAGGATTACCATATCATGTTTGAAGATATGTTCTACACCAACGATTATCCCACGGTTCCGGATGGCAAAATACGCTTTAGATTACTCAGCGATAGCAGGCCCGATTCCATGGTGGTGGAGTACTCCTACGATTACTATTCGGATTGAGTTTATTTCTGTTCTCCTAGAGCAAAAATACGTGCTTCCCGACGATTCAATTTTCTGACGGTATTTGTTGCAGCGTTGTAGGACTTCTGCCGCGTATCAAGATAGATCTCTGCGGAAAACGAATAGCCTTCGGTTGATTTGATATTGGAAGAATCCATATTTATGAATAGTTTACTGGGAAGGATATTTGTTGAGAGGTCTTTATGGTCGCGGTAAGAAAGGAACACCGTGTCCATGGATATCAAGTAGGTGCCTGTATAAATGTTATTGTCTTCCACGCAAAGCTCAAAGTCTTTGCCTTCTTCAAATAGTCTGATATGTTGTGTCTCATTTATAGCTGCAAAAACAGTATCCTGCCTGGGTTTAAATAAGAACAAGCAGAGTATAAAAAAGGCAAAAAACAGTGTGTTCCAGATTTTTTTCATTGGGGCTTTCTTCATCTTCTAAACTAATGAGGTATTTCTTCCATTAAAGGTTGCGTTTGGTGATTCCTCGCTGTGGAAGCACCTGAATTCCGAGTGTTAATTTCACAAAAATATCCTCTGTTGAATCAGATATTTATCAACAGCGGGCCGGACATTCTGTTTTGGGAGGAACAATTTGTAATATTGTCATATGGAAGCCCGGAACGAAGATATTAAAACACTAAGGTCCAGGATTAAAGACCAGGAGGAAGAGATTCTGAAACTGCGCGAAGAACTTGTGTCCACAACTGTGGACATGCAAAAGCAGAAACGTGAGTTGGAATTAACGGTGGAAAACCTCAAATTGGCTCAATCCCAGCTAATTCAATCAGAGAAGATGGCATCTGTTGGGGTCCTGACTGCCGGGATTGCCCATGAGTTGAATAATCCCATAAATTTTATGAGTGGGAATGTGCATCCCCTGCAACAGGATATGGAAGAAGTCTTCGCACTGCTGGAAAAATACGACCAGACTATAACTAAGAATGATCTGGGAGGCCACTTTACCGAAGTGGACGAACTGAAAGAAGAGATGGATTTCTCCTACCTGGTACAGGAGATATATAGCCTGCTGAAGGGAATTGAAGAGGGAGCCAACAGATCCAGTGAAATAATTAAAGGATTAAGGAGTTTCTCAAGGTTGGATGATGAGGCCAGCCAGATTTATGATATTCATGAGGGAATCGATTCGTCGCTGGTTCTGCTGCATAATAAGATCATAGACAAGAAAATATTAGTCCGAAAGGACTATGGGGATTTTGAAGGAGTGGAGTGTTTCCCCAGCAAGCTCAATCAGGTGATCATGAATATTCTCACCAACAGCCTGCAGGCCATGGAGGCAGGCAGCGGGGAATTGTTCATTCAAACAGTAAGCAGTGCCATTGGTATAAAAATCATCATCAAGGATAATGGCAAGGGAATGCCGCCGGAAGTTAAAGAGCATATTTTTGACCCCTTTTTTACTACCAAAAAAGTGGGACAGGGAACGGGACTGGGACTTTCAATCAGTTACGGCATCATCGAAAAGCACAATGGAAACATTGATGTGATCTCGGAACCCGGAAAGGGAACAGAGTTTATCATTTCCCTGCCGAGAAGTCAATCGGATTTATCTACTTAATGGAGAGTCTAACACCCAGTATCAGGATGTCATCTATTTGTTCCGTGCCCGATCTCCAGATCTCATGCTCCTCTCTCAGTATGGATTTTTGTTCATCCAGGGGTAGGGAGTGGACCTGCTTGAGCAGTGCTTTAAATCTTATGGATTTGAATGTCTTCCTGTTCAGGCCTCCAATCTGGTCCACATACCCGTCTGTAAACAGGTAGATCATATCGTTTTCCCTGAAAGGCACTTCCTTGTTTGTAAATGGCACCTCGTTCTCATTATAAATTCCAATGGGCATGTGATCGCCCTTAATTACTATGAGTTCATCCTGTCTGAGCAGGAACATGGGACGAAAGGCACCTGAATACTGGAGTCGATAATTGTCCGAATCTACCACACATAAGGCCATTTCCATACCGTCTTTGGCTTCATCTCTTTGCCCGGTCTGTCCAAGCGATTTGATCAATTTTTCCCTGAGTTCATTTAGTATTTCATTGGCCTTAATGGTCTTCGCCTTGTTTACGATCTCGTTCAGAAAGTTAATTCCCATAATGCTCATGAAGGCACCAGGAACCCCATGACCGGTGCAGTCGGCCACGGCAATAATCAACTTGTTTTCCTTATGGGAAACCCAGTAGTAATCGCCACTTACAATATCCTTGGGTTTGTTCAGGATGAAATGCTTTGGTAAGATAAGCTCCAGTTCTTCGGATGGAAGCATCAGGGCCTTCTGAATTCGACTTGCATAGTGAATGCTGTCGGTAATATTCAATTGTTGTTGTTCAAACTGCCTGGTACGTTCCATTACCTTTCGTTCCAGGTTCTGATTGGCCTCTTTCAAACCATCGATCAGGTTCTTGTTCTGTGACTTGAGATTGTATACTTCCAGGGCACTATCAATGCTTATTTTAAGATCCTCCCGGTTCCAGGGTTTGGAAATATAACGGTAGATATTACCCGTGTTTATAGCCTGGATAATGGCATCCATATCACTGAAACCGGTCATGATCATCCGCATGCAATCGGGGTACAGGGGTACAACCTGTTCAAGGAATTCAATACCGGACATATCAGGCATTCTCTGGTCTGTAATTACTACCTGTATGTTATGTTTTTCCATGATCTCTAAGCCCTGCTCACCGGTAGAGGCCATATGGATATGATAATCCCTCCTGAAAGTGGACTTAAAACTGATCAGGTTGTTCTCCTCATCATCGATGTAGAGGATGGAATATATGGGATCTGAATCTGAGCTAACCATGATAGATTATAAAAGTAGGTAAAGTTTTTCAGACGAGCTCACATTATTCTGGAGTTATCGAATCATACCCCTCCATAATTACTTGTTAAATAAGGTGTTAATTCTGCTTTATTGGACCTGATACTGGAGAAGTGGTCGTAATTTAATAGTGCTCCCCAGAGGCGATTCCTAAACCCTCGTCACTAAAATCACGACATATGGTAGCGTTAAACACATTGATCGAAAATCAATACCACACACCAGGACTCTATGAAGACATTCTTAAACGACTGGGAGAACAGGAGATAGAACTAAGTAATGTGTCCAGAAGAGATATAGCTGGTGTGGATGAATTTCACGTAAGAGGAGCTGAGGTAAGCCATGAACTTGCCAGCCGGATTAGACTGGAAAATTCAAAAGTCCTGGACGTTGGCTGTGGAATCGGGGGACCTTCAAGGATGCTTGCGGATGATTACAATTGCCAGGTCACCGGCATTGATCTTAGTCACGAGTATATCAGGACTGCCAAGGGATTATCTGAGCTGGTCGGGCTCCAGGACAAAACTGATTATATATGGAGCAATGCACTTGATCTGCCCTTTGAAAATGGCTCCTTTGATGTAGTCTGGACCCAGCATGTCCAGATGAATATTCGTCATAAGCTTAAGTTTTATTCTGAAATCGAAAGAGTTCTGTCCGAACAGGGGACTTTGATATACTATGATATTTTCAAGACGGATTCAGGCGAAGTGAATTTCCCTGTTCCCTGGGCCGATTATGCTTCAGCAAGTTTCCTGGGAACCACTGAAAATATGGATGACATTCTTGAACGGCTGTGTTTTAAGAACCTGCTTACAAGCGATGAAACCGACAAAGGCACCCTCTTTCTGAACGATCTTTTTAAAAATCTGAAGAAGAATGGTCCTTCGAAACTTGGACTGAATGTTTTGATGGGGCCTTCCACAAAGGAGAAACTGATGAATATCCTATTGGGTCTGAAGGAAGAACAGATCGTCCTTCAAAGTGGGATTTATAAAAAAAGAGCTATAAACTAAAATTGGAGAGCCTGATAATTTGATGGAGCATCATAGCGGGTAGTTTTGTTCCAGTAATCCTGACCGCATGCAGGGAAGCAAAAGCCTTAGTTGACTCCCTCAAGCTTAACTACGATGGGATTTGCCCACTGCCTGTCGTTGTATATTCGTTGTGACCTCATAACCGAAATTTCAATCCCATTTTCTTTGTTTTCAATGGTGGGAGAAGGATCTGTTTCGGGATTGTACTCCAACACTTCTCCCTGGTGACCAAGTACAGAAATTTTTGCATTCTCCATCGCCTCAATGGTGCTTAGCTTAAATGTTTTTCGTTCTCCCAGTTCCCACTTATCCTCCAAAATAAAGGCATAGATAGTTTGCTCGTGCTTATGTTTCAGGAACCAGATGTTCTCTTCGCGAATAAGCTGATAAGGCTCTGTTTGCTCAAAGGCTTCCTTGTTGATAAACATCCACAAGGAAATTTCATTTAGAACGCCCCATTGCTCCGGCGGGAAAATTCCCTCACTATCGGGACCAAAATTCAACAGGAAATTCCCGCCTTTTGCGCGTATCTCTATGAGTTTTCGGATAGTGTTATTGGCCGTTTTATAGCTTTCGTTTGTAGGTCGGAATTGCCACTGATCTCCCAGGGTATAGCATGATTCCCAGGGTGAGGGGAGAGGTGAATCGGGAGTTTCCTGCTCGGGTGTTTCTATGGCACCGCGGGTAACAACGACCTCCGGATCTATCTCCCAGCATAGCTTTGCAAGCTCCGTTTTTCCAAACTGTTCCAGGCCATCAAGGAATACAATATCGATTTTCCCATACTGGGTCATCAATTCTTTCATTTGAGACTTCACATAGGTATTCAGCTCAGAGTTATTATCGGCAAGTGCTTCGGGACGGGCTCTGGATACCGGCAAGCCCTGCTTGTGAAGAAAGTAGAAGTCATCGGGGGAGTAATAGAGTCCGATGGCGATTCCCTCTTTGCGAAATGCCTCCACTATCATTTTTGTTATGTCCTTACCATAAGGGGTATTCATAATACTGAAATCCGTAGTAAGCGTATTGTACATGCAAAAACCGTTATGGTGTTTTGCTGTAAAAACCACATATTTCATACCCGCCAATTTGGCGGCCTTTGCCCATTTCTCAGCATTGAATAGTTGGGGATTGAATGTAAGTGGGAGTTCATTGATGTACCTGTCCAGGTAATCGTCTGATGCACCCACCATGCTATGACTGATGACCATCCCAAGCTGAACATCAAAGCTCCAGTGAATGAACATCCCAAAACCTAGTTCGGTAAACCACTGCTCCCGATCAGCCTGGTTTAAATTTAGAATTTCATCCTGTGCAGAAGTCAATAAGAAACTGATGGAAAGAAACAGGGTGATTAGCGCTCTTTTGGTATATCTCATATACCAAATATACGCTCTGCATTTACCTCAAACCAAATCTGTAGGAGAATTTTACAAGAAAGGTGTTGCTGGGCTTTCCGTCTTTAAACATCTCGTTCATGCTTTCCCAAACGTCGAAAGCGCCATCCTGCAAGTAATAATCTCTGGTCTGGGACCATACCAGGTAGGCCGTGGAACCGGGCATGAATTCCCAGCGGATGACCAGGTTTGACAACCACTCATCTACGGTGAAGTCCGGATTTTCGAAGCCGTAATCCACAGTCCCGTCCACATCCTCATCGATCAGATATATATTGTCATCCAGACTGATTTGATCGCTTGTATAAATATGGTAGCGATCGGTGAACTGATCTGCTTTTGAATCCGTGATCATTTTCAAACTGCTGTAGTTACCCGAGGCCGTAAAGGGCTGACCCCAATACTGGATGGTGAGGTCGGGGGTGATGCTGTAGTTGACCCTGAGGGACATGCTCAGAACCTTTTGATCGATGGTTCCAAAGATATAGCGTGGGTCGCCATTCATGTCTGTCTGACTTACATACTGCAATTCATGATCATTAATGGAGTAGGAAGGTTTGAGCGAAATGGAGAGCGAATTTATAGGGCGAAAAGTCAAGAATATCCCGTAGGAAGATCTTTGATAATAATTTTCTGCACCCCAGCCTGCACTTGCAAAGAATCCCCCCGAGATATCTTTTCTGTCGTCGGTTGCCATCATCAAATGAAGTCTTCCCTCGTTTGGAAGGTACATGGAGGGGCCACCCCTGAGCATTCGGTTTGAAACCTGGTGTACGTCATATCCACCCCCTATTCCTGCATGCCAGAAGTTTTTGAAGTTTGCGTTAACGTTATATTCATTTCCAATCCCTGTGATTGTTCCCCCGAAATCATTACTCATGTTCACATGGGTATTCAGTCGAAGGCTCCTGAAGATGCTGAAGGGTTCCGTAAAATTATATCCTGTCCACAGAACATTCAGGATATTGTCGGATATTGGATTGAAGCCCATGTCATTTATTTCAAGCCCCGGACTCTTAAATACATTCATAAACTGCCAGTTCCAATTGCCACCGATCTTTCCGAATTCGATCTTACCACCAACTCCGGAGAGTGCGGTGCGGCTTTCGTCAAGTTCCACGTAATCGGCATCGGGTCTCTGGAAATACCTGGCTGAGGACTGCTGGGTTAAGGAAATGGCGTCTGTAGATCCCTGAACATTACTCATATATAATGCTCCATTTAGTGTGTAGTTGCGATCCTTGAAATATTGTGTAAAATCGACTCCTGCAGAGGTGGCATTTTTATGGAGATAGTCCATGTCTGTTCCATCAAGTCTTCTGATGGTGCTGGTAACAGCCGCACCAATAATTGAATTTCCCTCGTTGTAATCCTTCTGAACCCGTACCAGGGCATAGTTGGTAAGTGGCTCAACGGTTTCTTTGCGCTCGGTCCCATTCAGATCAATAGTCGCTTTGGTATCGGCAGTAAGTGCGTTAATGATGCCTATGGATAATCCTTTTTCCGTTTTTCCTGTTAGTTTGGCAGCTCCCAGTATGCGGGTAAAGCGGGGTACTTTAGCATACTCCCCATCATCCAGATCTGGGTAGCCCTGGGGTCGTCGTCCTATTCTTCGGGAGTAGAAAAGGTTGTCATTGCCCACATCTCCGTCTCCCAATCCCACATTAAAGCTTGTGATATTTGCTCCTTCAATAAAGAAGGGTCGTTTCTCTTCAAAATAGGTTTCAAAGGCCGTCAGGTTCACCTGTGAAGGGTCCGCTTCCACCTGTCCGAAATCCGGATTTATGGTGAAATCGAGTGTCAGGTTATTGGTAACACCGATTTTCCCATCCAGTCCGATATTAAACTTTGGATCGCTACCATCTGCGTAAGGATTGCCTTCCTCGGGTTCGTAGGTCTCCACTGCTGCTACTCCGTATGGCATCAGGTCTAGCTGCTTGCGAGGCTCAATTTCCTGAAGTCCATCCAGTTCACCTATGGCATGAACAAATCCGGGGGCATTTCTTGGTATGGGATGCCACAGGCTCAGTTCATTTTCTCTGAAGATCTGGCGCGCCACTTCAAAGCCCCAGGCCGACTCAGAGTTTTTGTTGAAACGCAATTGAGTTAAAGGAATTTTCATTTCGGCAGCCCAGCCCCAATCGTGCATTTCCGCCTTAGCCAGCCAGATGGGATCCCAGGTAGTATCTTCATTCTGGCCATTATTAGACATGATCATATCGAAGCGAACTCCTGCGGAGCTCACTCCAAAGATAAATCCGGTACGTAAATCGTGGTAGCTGTCAAAGACCACAAAGACCATATCTCCATCTCCATGGTCACGTCGGCTCATTCTGTTGGTGATGCTGTCGGGTGCACTATCCAGTGCTTTTATGGCGACATAGATATTCATGTCGTCAAAGGCCAGCTTGAACTCTGTTGGTTGTGAGGGGGGCCTGTCTGCATAGGGTTCGTTTTGAACAAAATCCCCTGCCCAGTTACCTTGCGACCAGGCCTCGTCATCAAAGACGCCATTGATCGTTGGGGGTACATCCACACGATAGGCTTCATAGACTTTTTTAGGAAGGTATTCGGTTTGTCCTGTGAGGACGGTCGCTGTAATAATAATGATAAGAGCGGAGAGAATGGGGGTTTTACTCATGCTGCGCTTGCCTTCTGAATTTTTAAATTGTGTAAAAGTAACACTTTATACTTTTATAAGGACGCAGAAGTCTAATGTTCGTTACAGATAGATGTAAAAAATATCATTTCTAAACTTAGATTGACAAGCCTGGTTGGTGGACGGGTAGGTATTCACTAACTTGGATGTTGTGCATGCTTGAGTTAAGTAGCTGATCTTCAACATATGTCAGGTGAATGACGCATGAATGTCGTGTAAAATTCACCTCTAAGTCGTTCTTTGTTTTTAAGTTAAACCCTAAAATTACCTGAGAATTACAATGAAAATGAAACAGCCTGAATTAGGCAAAAAAATCGCAGACCTGAGAAAAGCACAAGGCCTCACCCAGGAGGAGCTCGTTGAAAGATGCAATGTAAGCGTTCGAACGCTTCAGCGGATTGAATCGGGGGAAGTCGAACCCAGGAGTCACACCATCAGGGTGATTTTTGCAGCGCTTGATTACAAGGTTTATGATTTGTCGAATATTCGTCTCAGGCTGTTTTTCAAACAGGTAAAGGATCTTTTTAACTTAAAAACAAACACCATGAGAAAATTATCAATTCTAAGCCTGGCGTTTGCCGCTACGGTTGTTGTATTGCTAACCGTTTGTATTGATGGCAATGCACAATCAGAAAAGAAAGTAAAGCAACTGATCGTTGATTCCAATAAGAATTTTATCCGATGGTTTAACACTGGACAGGTGGATTCCCTGATGACCATCTATAGGGAAGACGCCTGCCTGGTGGGCGATGGATGTGGTAAAGCATATATTCGTGATTTTTATGGATCTCAGATGCATGTATATAAGTTTGAGGAAATGAATGTAACCTCCATAAGTGTTGCGGATTCAATCGCCGTGGAGAAAGGCCGCTGGGTAGTTCGCCTGAATTCAGGGGGTATGCTTCATGGAGAATACCTTACTGAATGGCGTCGAAGGGATAAGAAGTGGCAGATTGTGAACGATATTTCTACTGCGGATTAGCGGTCTTGCCACGATCAGGTCATGGCAATCAGGGAGCCGGTAATGTAAGCCACCACCCACCAGATATAGGCATATCTCGAGTAGAGATGCACACCCTTTGGTACATCCGCACCCATTCCCAGTTTATTATAGGCTCGCCAGATCCTTACCAGCTCAATCAGCATAAGGAACAGCGCTGAATAGCCAATAAATCCATGAGGAGTAAAGGGCGAATTCTTGGATCCCAGGATCATGAAAGCAGTTGCTGTTATATCCAGAACCACACCAAGGGTAATGAATATCAAAACACGGGGAATTATCTTCTTCTTTACCTGTTCAGTAATGATGCCTATGCTGTAGGAGATCAGGGCGAGGGTAACGATTGTTGCCCCTATAATCGATAATGTATTCATTGCAAAAATTTCGTGGCAAGATAGAAATTTTCATTTTTAAACGGCATAACAGGTCTTTAAGACCTTCTATTCGTTCCAAAGATCAGGAATGGCATGATGTCCTCGGGCCTTTATTGGGATTTTGTCAATGGGAGCAAGGGTGCCGGAGTGGACCTCGTAGATTCTTTTTGCTGTCTCAGACACAGCCTCCACCAACAAGGGATAGGGCCGGTCGGTCACATCCACCAGTCCGCAGTTGTAATTTTCTCCGTCGTAACCACGTCCAGTCAGGTCCTGGTCACACCACTGGAAATAGGAGGTGCCGATCAGAGCCGGATGTTCATAGGCCCGTTCCGTATAATAGCGATAGGCCACGCCACGCTCTTCCTGAGAGTTTACCTGCCATAGGGCTTGTGCCATCCCCCGGTCAACCGTCCCGAAGTGATACTCTCCAATGAACAATGGTTTGCCGGTAATTTCCGAGAAGCGGTCCATCATTTCCTTGCTTGGATAAAGGTCGTAGCAGTTGAAACTGAATACATCAAATACCTCTTTGCATAACTCCAGGATCTCACTTTCAGCTTCCTGCCCGAAACGAATTCCCAGTGTCAGATGATTGGGATCGTGTCTTTCCAGCGCCTTGTCCGCTGTTTCAATAAAAATACTGAAAGTAGTATGGATGAACTGAATCCTGTTTTCAGGAGTATCGGATACTGCTAAAAATTCCTGAAGTGCTGTTTTAATGGGACGATCCTTCCCTTCAAGGATCAAATCACACAGCCTTTGCTCTCGACCCAGAAAGGAGGGTTCGTTGAAGGTGAAGTAGCCAAGTAACCAGGGATTATCCCGGTAGGGTTCCACCATTTCCCTTAGGGCCTTATCAATTTTCTCGTTGAAATCGGATGCATAAACATCGGCCAGTCCCAGCAACTCATCTTCAATTCCGATGTTATCCATTTGAAGTGTAAATACTTTTTGATTCTGCTTATATACATTGCTGTTGGACCAGTTGGCTATGGTATTGAGTCCCCAGCGATCCATCCGGGTGATGATGTTATCGATAGACTTCTCCCTGTACTCTTCCCCGTAGCGTCGGGTGAGGTTCCATCTTCCAAAGGAAGGTGAGCGGCGGCGGCCATTCTCTGGACCTGCAGCCTCTGGAGGGAGTTCCTTGTAAAAGTTTGGGCGGTATTCAAGCCTGTTTACACTGCCACCCCCACCGGGACTTACACAATTCACCCCATGTGAAAGAAACAGATAGCCTTCGGGATCCACAAACCACCAGCGGCCGTCAATAAGCTCAGTTCTGAAGAAACCGCTGCCTTCATCTACCCTCGCATCCAGGTAACCCCCATACTTTGAGTAGTTATACCGGGCCCTGTCCACCGCTAGTGCATCCTCTGCTGTCCACTCCTCCTGAAGTTGTTCGAGCGAAGATATTTTACCTTCCCAATCCCCCAGGTTATATTGCCCGAATTCATCCACCACCGGAGTATCACCCAGGTACTGGTCGCCCGGATCCTCTTTGGCAAGGCTTACCGATCGCAGTTTCAGGACTGGGTTTCCGATGGGAGCCTGCATACGGATGCCGATGGAGTCAATGCCTCTCATGGGGCTTCGTTGTCCGCTCAGGTTGATCCATCCCGTATACCTTGGCTGGTTATAGGTTCCTGCCAGATCACTTTGAGCTGCAGGCGGCTTCTGGTAAAAGCTGAGAGGGATGGCAAGCCTGTTCCAGCCATTGGGTGTATAACTCATAACACGCAATTCGTTATATCCGGTTTCTGTAGTGAAACCCACATGAAAACGCTGAGGGCTTGTAATCATAAATTCCAGAACCACATATTCATACTCATCCCAATCTAACGGTAATCCTGGTGAGATATCCTCCAATGCAAACTTCATTCCCGACACCTCCTTATCACTGTCAAAATTTACGCTTACATAATCCTGCTGACATGAAATGAGGGGGATCAGGATGAGGATGGCAAATCCTCTTAGTACGTTTAGAATTGATGTCTGCATGGATCTGGTTTTAGTTTGTGAACTTAAGTCCCCGTTTAAAAATACAGAAATATTATTTGCTATTTTTATGGAAGCATGAACGGAGAAGCATATTATGGATAGGAAGAAGGCCAGTTACCTGGAAGGCACGATATCAATCATTGGAAATATTTGTTTGTTTGCCCTGAAATACTGGGCCGGTATCGTGTCAGGATCCATTGCCCTGATGGCCGATGCCTGGCATACTCTGTCAGATTCCATAAGCTCTGTTGTTGTTATTGTAGGAGCAAAACTTGCTTCAAAACAGCCTGATGAGGATCATCCTTTTGGACATGGTAGATGGGAGTTGATTTCGGCAATCATTATCGCCATTATTCTTGTTTTGATTGCTTTCGGATTTATTACGGATTCTATCTTACAACTGAAAACTGAGGAAAGTGCAAATTTCGGTACTCTTGCTATTGTGGTTACTGTTGTTTCCATCGTGGTGAAGGAGCTGATGGCACAGTATGCATTTTTTCTAGGCCGGAAGTCGGATAGTACAATAGTGAAAGCCGATGGCTGGCACCATAGAACCGATGCCTTATCCTCCCTGGTAATTTTGATTGGTATTCTATTCAAGAATTATTTCTGGTGGATAGATGGTGTTCTGGGCTTGCTTGTATCACTGATGCTTATGTATGCAGCATACCAAATAATGATGGAAGCAGTAAACAAAATTCTTGGAGAAGAACCGGGAGAGGTGCTAATACAGGAAATACTTGCATATATGCGATCTCTCTATGACTATGACCTGCATCCCCATCATTTCCACCTGCATAATTACATCAGCAGTAAAGAACTGACTTTTCATATCAAAATCGATAATAGCCTTTCAGTCGAAGAGGGGCATGCCATTGCTACTGCAATAGAGGAGCTGATTGATGAAAAATTGTCCTTAAAGTCAACGATTCACCTGGAGCCCATCGATTATGCACATAAGAATGACTGATGTGCCTGAAAAAGTAGTATTTTCTGCTTCCTTTGTTTTTTCATGATGACTTCTGCGACCCGAGCTCTATATCTGATTTTCATTTTGGCCCTGACCTTGTTTGTCTCCAGGAGTTTGTGTGGTCAGGGGGGCTTTGTGGATCGGGTTGACCAGACCTTTGGGAGCAACCAGGAGCTGGTAAACGGAATCCAGTTCACCAATCAGTATATCCGTTCTGAAGGTCATCCTTACTGGGTGGATGAGAGCTTCCGGACCGCTTCGGTTTGCATTAACGATAATTGGTTCGAGCAGGTAAAGATTCGTTATAACCTCTATTCCCAAAAACTCGAATTGGAATACCACACACCGAAGGGCCACATGAACCAGATCATGACGGTGCCTGAGAATATCACCGCTTTTCTCCTGGACGGTTACGCATTCAGGCGTGTGCAGATCGGGGAGGACTTACCTGCCTATTACCAGGTGATCTCTTCAGAAAGTACCACCTGCTATATAGGGTGGAGCAGGGATCTTAAGGGAAGCAGATCATCCGGGACCAGCTTTGGTCCGATTGTCAGGGAATACTGGATACAGCAGGGGGGGCGCTGGATGTATTTCAAGGACGCGAGAACTTATGTGCGAGCCTTCCCTAAGGAACAGAAAAAGGATTATAAAAAACTGCTGAGACAACAGAATTTTTATTTTCAACGAGCCACCACCAAGGAGATGGTGAGGATGCTTGTAGCAACTATGCGGCTCCTTGAAGAAGGGGGGGAGCCATGATACGAAGTGCTTTAATAGGCCTGCTTGTATTGTCGAGCTTTCTGCAGGGTTTAAGCGGCCAGGAAGCGGGACCTACCTTCAGTGGTCATTTTGAGGAGGCTTCTTTTGCGGAGTTTGCAGCAGCGGTGGAGGCCCAAACCGGAACGACCTTTTACTACCGGGTCTCCTGGGTCCTGGATCTTCATGTAAGTCTTTCGGGCCGTGATCTTTCCCTGCTTGCTGTTCTGGATTCCATCCTGGGACCGGCTGGACTGAATTACTACCTCGACGATTGGAATCATCTGTTTCTAAGCGATAGTGCTACACTGATTGCAGGCTTGCCTGAATATGAAGGGGTGAAAGAGACGACGAGATCAGAGGAAGAAGATCCGATGGATAGCGTGGAGAGGGAACTCACATCTGCCGAGCAGAACTACATCGATGGACGGCGGGTAAGGGTTCTGGAGGAGATCCGGGTCGGATCGGCAGACCGGCTTCAACCCGGGAGGAAGGCTCTGATCAACGGGCAAATCCATGACGAGGAGAGTGGGGAGCCTCTTGTGGGTGTCACCGTTTACATAGAGTCGATTAAGAAAGGGGCTTCCACGAATGCGGACGGGCTTTTTAATTTACTGCTCGCTCCTGGAAGCTATGGGGTGGAGTGTCAGAGTATGGGCATGGAATCCCTGCAGTTCACCCTCTTGGTACAGTCTGGCGGGGAAGTGGAATTGGATATGAGGCGGACCCTGATCGCGCTGGATGAAGTGGTGGTGACAGCCGGCCGGCAAGATAATGTGAGCGGCAGTCAGATGGGATATGAGCGGCTCAATTACAATGTGTTGAAGCAGGTTCCTCTGGTCATGGGCGAGAGAGATATTCTGAATGTGGTGAAGTTACTGCCCGGTGTACAGAGTGTGGGAGAGGGTTCGTCCGGGTTTAATGTACGTGGTAGTTCGGCGGATCAGAACATGATATATATCAATAAGGTCCCCATTTATAACAGCTCCCATCTCTTTGGTTTTTTTACGGCTATCAGTCCGGAAATTGTAAAGGATTTTAGCTTATATAAAAGCAACCTGCCTGCTTCTTTCGGGGGCAGACTGGCCTCCTTTTTTGATATCCAGACCAAACAGGGAAACATGAAACGTTTGTCGGCCCGGGCAGGGATCAGCTTGGTTTCGGCTTATGGGGCTGTGGAGGGACCATTGAAGAAGGATAAGAGTTCCATCGCCCTGAGCCTTCGGTCCACCTATTCGGACTGGATCCTGAGTCTGATGGAAGATCCTCAGCTCCGAAACAGTGAAGCCGGATTCTACGATGCGAGCGGGGTCTACACCCTGAGAGCCAGTGACAGGACCCGTCTGAAGGTGTTTGGCTATTTGAGCAGGGACCGCTTCAAACTGGGTACTGTTAATGAGTATTCCTATGGCAATTCCGGGGCTGCTGTGGATGTGCGCCATCGCTTTAATCAACAGATCAACGGAAACTTTGCATTGATTTATAGTCGCTACCAATTCAAAAACCAGGATACACAAATACTATCCTCCGCATATGAACAGGACAGCTATATCCAGCACTATGAGCTTAAATCTGATTTTGAGTGGCTGTCGCTGGGCCGGCATAAACTGACCTTTGGGGGCAGTGGGATTTATTACCGGCTGGATAGGGGTACGATTGAGCCCTATGGATCGATTTCCCTGAGGGAGCCACTGGATCTGGGCCTGGAAAACGGTGTTGAGACCGCCCTGTACCTGGCTGATGAGTTGACACTGACGGACCGTCTGAGCATTTACGCGGGCTTACGATTCTCCTCTTTCTTTTCTCTGGGGCCCTCTGAAGTAAGGACCTACACTCCGGGCATGCCAAGTGTGGAGGAGAATGTCAATGACACCCTTAACTTTGGGCGGGGAGAACTAAGCAAGGCCTATGCCGGACTTGAGCCCCGGCTGAACCTGAGATACCTGCTTAACGACCAGGCATCCCTGAAGTTTTCCTATAACCGTGGTTACCAGTATCTGTTTATCTTAAGCAATACGGTAGCTATGGCGCCTACGGACCAATGGAAGCTGTGTGATTATCATATTGCACCCCAGTACCTGGACCAGTTGTCGGCCGGCTATTATATGGACTTCCCGGGAATTGGACTTAGCAGTTCAGTGGAGCTTTATCGCAAATGGGGGCACGACATTGTGGAGTACCGTGATGGTGCCAGTTTTAGGGAGAGCCCCTATGTGGAAAGTGTCACCTTGCAGGGAGAGCAGTCAGCCTACGGGGTGGAGACCATGATCCGGAGAGATGCCGGTGGACTGAACGGATGGTTGTCCTACACCTACGCCCGTTCCTATATGCAGGTGGATCTGGGGGAGACCGGAGAACAGATCAATGGCGGGAAGCCCTATCCCTCCAATTTTGACCGGCCACATAATCTTTCCCTGGTGCTCAATTACAAAAGGGGCAGACGTGTAAGTCTCTCTGGCAACCTGGTATATATGACCGGCCGGCCAAGCACTTACCCGGTATCAGTCTATTATGAATATGGGGTCCCTTATATACACTATTCTGAGCGGAACAAATACCGGATCCCGGACTACTTTCGCATCGATGTATCCATGAATATCGAAGGGAGCCTGAAGAAATATAAACGCTTCCATAGCTTCTGGATGATAGGGGTCTATAATCTTACCGGAAGGACCAATGCCTATTCGGTCTATTTCCAGAATGAAAGTGGATTAATTAGGGGATACAAACTCTCTATTTTCTCTCAACCTATTGTCACTTTGTCGTGGAATGTAAGACTTGGGAATTATGTCAGGGAATAAATTTCATATCATATTGTCCATGGTCCTGCTGTGCGGGTCGTGCGCGGAACCTTTCGAGCCGGTCCTGGAGGAGTCGCAGGAAGTTCTGGTGATTAGTGGGATGGTCAGTGACCGGCCGGGCCCTCATAAGGTTACTGTATCATTCTCCTCCAACTATAAACAACCTGTTTTTCAGGGGGTGGATTTTTGTATTGTGGCAGTAGTGAATCAGGAGGGTGACATGGTGCATTACAGCAATACCGGAGATGGGGTCTATGTTGCCGATCTTCCGGATTCTTTCCTGGAGGTGGGCGATGCAGCCAGCTTACAGGTGATTACCCCGGATGATCAGGTGTACCTGTCATCGTACGATACCATTCTTGCCTGCCCGGAGCTGGATAGCGTCTATTACGAACTGGGTTATAAAGAGACCCCCGATCCGGAGTTTACACGCCCCGGCATCCAGTTCTACCTGGATATGTCGGGCTTATCTACCGATTCGAGAAATATCATCTGGCAGGTGGATGAAACGTGGGAGTACTGGGCCTCCCTCATTGGGACCCATATTTTAAGGGGCTGGGGAGATTCGGAGGAGTTCCGGACCAATACGATTTTTAAGTGCTGGAAGCAGGCTCCCCTGGATCATGTCTATATTGGAAGCACGCGGAGCCTGTCGGCCAACGAGCTCAGTAGGCTGCCCCTGAATTTCGTTTCCAATGAAACGGACCGGCTCTCTGTGACCTACAGTTTACACGTTCAACAACAATCGTTATCATCGCTAGCATACGACTACTGGAAGCGAATGAACGACCAGTCGGTGGAGTCGGGGGGGATGTATGAGAAACAGCCCGCATCGGTTGTCGGAAACATCTATAATGTGGACGATCCGGAGGAGGTGGTGCTGGGTTGCTTTTATGCCACTCAGCTTAGGGAGCAGCGACTCTTCGTCCATAACAACAACCTCTTTGAATTTAATGTTCCCCATATCAAGTGCGAGTATCAACCCATGAGCACTTTAGGGATATTGGGACCCGGTCAATTCCCGGTATACCTTTATTCCCCAGGGCCTTGGCAGCCCTCCTTCTGGGGACCCGAGGAGTGTTTCGATTGCCGGATCCAGGGAGGGGAAACCAAAGAACCTGAATACTGGGAATCATGGTAGTCAGCCTACATATCATTAGAAGGGCATTCCTCCCAAAGGGACGGATTCTGGGCTTGGTGACCTTGGCATTACTGCTCCTGAACTATGCTGATCTATATGCGCAGCGTTCGCCCTTTGATTCGGCATGGACCAGCGAGGCTGCTCAGATCCGGGAAGAGTTGGATTGTTTTACGGATCGTTCTCTCTATATGTGCGAAGAGCTGATCCATTTCAGGGCCATGATATCTGTTAGCGGACCCACTGACCCAGGTCCATGGAGCACAGTGCTTTATGTTGAACTGGTATCGGTGGCTGGAAAGCGTATGGCCTGGGGTAAGTATCCCATTCGTAAAGGAGTATCGGTAGGGGAGATCAGGATCCCGGCTGATTTGCTTACGGGCCACTACTATATCAGGTGCTATACCCGCTGGATGAGAAACCGGGGGCCGGAGGCCTTCACTTATCTACCCCTGCGTATTATCAATCCCCACCGGTCTGGAATGTATCAGATCACTTCATCGGAAACCGGAAGGGATCTTCTGCCGGTCCATAGCGGCTCGGAGAGAAAGCTGGAATTTAAGGAACATACTTCTTCCTTTGAGAGGGGGGACAGTGTAGCACTGAATCTTTTGCTTTCTGATGGGCAACTGCTGGATAGCATGAGCGGATGCTTTACCGTGGTTCCTCTCAGCGTTGCGCCTTCTGTCAGTCAGTATTTTGTACAAAACCCCGAGGAAAATTTTCGGGTGGACTTTCTGCCGGACAGATACGGGCCCTCCCTTTCAGGCTCTGTTCAATATCCGGGTAGGGACAGTGAAAGACTTCCCCCGGCCCTTATCCATTTTACGCTGATGGGCGATGCAGCCGGATATTTTATGTGCCGCAGCGATTCTACTGGGAAGTTTACCGTGGGACTTCCAGTTCGAAGTGGCAAACTGGAGATTTTTGTACAGCCAGAAGGTCCCGATAATGAAGCTGTGGAGGTGCGAATCGATCAGGATTTTGATACTCGCCAAATTCATTTTCTGTTTCCCCCGTTTACCCTGACAGATCAGGAGAGAAAACAGGCAGTCATCATGGCCCGGAACGTGCAGCTCTCTGGGATATATGGGCAAGCTGACACACTCATAAATCAGGCTTCCGATGACGGAGTGTCCTCATTTTATGGTACACCTACTCGGTCGGTGGATTTGGATCAGTATGTACTCCTGCCCACGCTCAGGGAGGTGTTTTTGAATCTTGTTCCCGGTGTAACTCCCGTCACCCGGAAGAAGAGAACCTCCCTGCTGATCGAGAGTGAAAATCCGTCCCTTTCCCTGTATGAGTCCCTGGTGATGGTCGATCAGGTGCCTGTTCTTGATGTGGAGCGTTTTATGTCCCTTCCCCCGGCAAAAATCAAGCAAATCGATGTGATTGAAGATGTATACGTCAAAGGGGAATTGCGCTTCGGGGGTGTTATCAATATGCAATCCATGGATGGGGATATGGCAGGTGTTGACCTGCCCGAGAACTCCTTTTTTATTGATTACCTGGCCATGCAGCCTCCTGTTCAGCTGAGGTTGAGCCCTGCCACACTGGATGATCAAATACCCGATATGCGGAATACCCTCTTGTGGATGCCCAACTATACACTGCGGAAAGGATCACCCATCGGGATATCTTTTGCTGCACCCGATTACCCGGGCGAGTATGTGATTCTTTTTCGCGGTCGTAGCGACAAGGGTGAGCCTGTTGTGGCTAAAACCACTTTTACAGTCCGGTAGTATCTGAATCCGGGATTTGGCCAGTCTGGCCAAACGAGAGTAAAGGGAGGAGCAGGAAGCACCAGGTGATATTCAATACATTTTTTTTCATATTGCTATCGTGTTAGACTATGAAGTTCATCTATTGAAATCTCTGATTTGGGTTGAAATTGAGATGAGCTCATATAGTTAAGCAGACTAAAGAGTAACTGCTTCGCCTCCAGCCGGTTTTCTATGTCAGATAGTATATCTGCACCGCTCACAATGATCTGTCCATCTCCTACTTGTGCTTCAAAAATGAGTCCCAGCGATCTGTTTTCAAACCAGTCGTCAATGATGCGAACAAGGGGTTCAATCTTGTTTTCAAAGCCATTCAGGATGATTGCCTGACCATGATGCATGGCATCCCACCACTGCCAGTTGGAGTGATATTCGCTTGGGAAGCCTGCCAGGGCAGGGTGCTCAGGATCACATAGAATCCCAAGGGTATGTGGCGCCTGTCCATTGGTCCATGCTGTATTCCAAAAGATACTGGAAAACCCAACAGCAATATTTCCACCCATTCCGTCCGACAGTGAATTTTTCTGCAGCGCCCAGAGAACCTTCCCTCCGTCATTTAACACTTCAATGGCAGCCTGGTCTAATTCACCTGTAACATAGATGTCATTCTCGTCTAGTTCAGCTTGAACTTCAGGATACACCCAGAAATCCCAGCTATTGGAGAACTGGTTTATGGAGACTTCCAGGGTCAGTTGTAGTGGGTAGAGGATCTGATCCAGTGGAACCTGGATGCTTCCCAGCTCTTGCTTATTGTCTAATAGAATCTCCTCCTTCTCAAAGCTACCTTCAGCTATCAGCGTATCCCACTGGGTGCTTACCTTCCAATGGATATCAGGATCTTTTAAAACTTCCCTTCCAAAATGGGCCACCTCGACCTTCGCCTCAAAGGTCTCGCCCGTTGAGAATACTCTTTTCTCCATCCGGGCCAGGGGTACTGTTTCGTTGCAGAAGCGACTGTATTCTTCGGGTGAGATATAGCCTTTCTCTTCCCAGAAGGGATCCAGGACTCCCACCAGGGCTGTTCCCTGACCGGGGAAATCATGCAGGTCGAGCAATTGAAATCCTGCCATCTGGGGAGTACGGAGTGCTGCCTCAATATCGGCCTTGTAACAGAGGGCCTGTAGTTTGCCGGATGCGAGCAGGAAACTATCTGCAAGATGTCCAATCCCACTCTCGTCCAGGGTCTCCATGAATATCTCGAAATTCTTTGCTTTCAGAACTCCATCATATTTCTCAATCTCTTTGAAATTTGGATAGACGCACCATTGCCCGATTTCATGACTCACATAGGGCATGGGTGTTTGTTGAATGATTTCTCGAAAGTCGAAGGAAGTCTTCGGAGCACTTTTGTTTATGATACTGTTCAGGCCCTGACCCCATCCCTGAATACGTGCTTTTGGGTCGTTGAAATAGTCAGCCGATTCTATAAAGGGCCAACCGGCTCCTCCGGTGTATACCCTTCGTGGATCCTTCTCTTTGAAATGAGTCACGAATTCGTTGAGATATTGAACCTGATTGACACCTGCCGGTTCATTTCCATAGGCCATCATGCAAAAAGAGGGATGGTTCCCGTATGCCTCCAGGATATAAGCAGCCTCATCATAAAGCCACTGATCAAGAGCTTTGCCATCCCCAATGGAAGCTCCGGAATTGGCCCAGCTGGAGCACTCTACCTGCAGATATACACCCAATTCATCGGCAGCCTCAAAGGCAGCTTCGGGCGGACACCAGGAGTGGAATCGAAGATGGTTCAAGCCGTGGGACTTGGCGCTCTTTATTATCTTACGCCAGTATTCCGTATCAGTGGCTGGATAGCCGGTTTTAGGAAAGATCGCACACTCAAGGGTGCCTCTCAGGAAGAGTGGTCTGCCATTGATGGTGAAACGCAGGCCTTCGGTTTTAAACTCGCGCATACCAAATTGAACCTGCTTCGCATCTACACCCTCACCGGATTTCAATTCCAGATCCATCTGGTAAAGATTCGGATTGAATTCATCCCATAAAGCAGGGGATTCTCCCATAGGGTAGCTGATCTCAACGGTCTCCACATCTTCACCATCCTTCATACTAAACTCATGTACCACCTTCCCCAGCTTTTCGCCGCTTTTCACTGATATGCTCTGGAGATTAAGGGTGCAAGGCTGGGTAGTGCCTGTGTAATTCCGAAGCTTCACTTCAGCCTTTACCACACCATTCTCCACATCTGGAAACAGGGCAACTGTTTCAATAAAGGCCAATGGTCTTGCCTGGAGCGAAATTTCTCCCACCAGACCGTTCCAGTTTGATTGTGTATGATCGGCAACGCTGTGTGAATTGATGCCCGGGTTCACTTCCTTTATTCTGTTATCGACCCGGATGGAGATAGTATGTTTCCCTGGCTTAAGATAAGCGTTCAGATTGTAGGTGTGGGGCGTACTCAGGCTATTCTGCATTCCGATTTCCTGATCATCAATCCACAGCCTTGTCTCCCAGTGAGGCCTTTCAAGATGAAGCACGATGTTTTTATTGCTCCAGTTTTCGGGGATCATCACCTCTTTCTGAAACCATGCCGCTCCCAAATATTTAAGTTCAGGTTGTAACCAGAAAGGGATCTTGATATTTCCTTCCTCCCGGTATCGTGCATATTTCTCTGCTAAGTACCATGAGCTATCTACAATCTGACCGGTCCAGTGGCTACTCAATGAAATATCATCTCCCATGCCATTTTCGACAAGAGATCCTGGCAATGCGACTGTTTCAGTAAACAGGGTATTGAACCATTGCTCTGTGACCCCTTGATCTTCCCTGTCCAGATTCACGGTCCACGTGCCTGAAAGATCAATATAAAGTTCTTTTTCCTGCTTGCATGAGGCCAGGGCCAGGATAAGGAGCAATCCAGATAATTTTCTCATGGTCTTTCTAATTAATAAGTGTATTTAATCTAGTTTTTAAGCAACTCCTTTTCTATCTCCTCAAGAGATTTTCCCTTGGTTTCGATTAACCTGGCTTTAATATAAAAGAAGCCTGCAACACAAATTCCTGCGAAGATCCAGAAGCTTCCTGAAGCATTTACTTTGTTGTTAATGATCGGAAAGAAATAGGCCAGAAGCGCATTTCCACTCCAGAGTGCAAATGTGGCCACGGCCATGGCTGCACCACGTACTTTATTGGGAAAAATCTCAGACAGTACCACCCAGGTAACAGGTGCCAGTGTCATAGCATAACAGGCAATGGCGGCCACCACAAAGATCAGCAAAGGCAGGCCGGTGGAACCGGTAAAGTAGAGTGTCCCCACAATAGTATAGATCAATGCAAGACCTCCGGCTCCAATCAGCATCAGCTTTTTGCGTCCGATCTTATCAACGAGCGACAGGGCAACAAATGTGAATATAAGGTTCACACTTCCGGTGATCATCACATTAAAGAGCATATCAGAAACTGAGTATCCGGCCGCAGAGAAGACCTCTTCGGCGTATAGGAAGATGACATTGATACCGCACCATTGTTGAAATAACGCAAGTGTCACTCCTACGATGACAACTGGAAAAATGGACTTACTGAGAATGGATGTTGTCTTGCTATTCCTGTTTTCCGATAGAAGAGAGGACTCAATTTCAAGGGCAGTCTCGTTGGAATAGGACTCTCCGCCAATTCTAAGCAGGATGGTCCTGGCTTTGTCGGATTGAGCTCTTTTAACTAACCACCTGGGACTTTCAGGGATAAACCACATGAGAAGAAAAAACAGTCCTGCAGGAATTACTTCCGCCCAAAACATATACCTCCATCCTGTCTGACCGTTCCATGAAGAGAGGATGAATGATCCGGAAGCACCATCAGGTACCGGCTCGGCAATGATCCAGTTGACGATTTGAGCCAGGAGGATTCCGATGACAATGGTCAATTGGTTCAGGGAGACAAAGCGTCCCCGCAAACTGGATGGTGCAACTTCGGCTATATATACAGGAGACTGATTTGATGCCAGTCCAATCCCTATTCCCCCCAGTATCCTGAATGCGATAAAAGTGGTGAAGTAGTTTGACCCTCCGGTTCCTAATGCAGAAACAAGAAACAGCAGTGATGCCAGGATAAGCAGTTTTTTTCGGCCTAAGCGCCCGGCAAGAAGTCCTGAGATAACTGTTCCGATAATACAGCCCACAAGGGCAGAACTTATGGCCCAACCCTGCAGAGAAGGATTTTGGGCGATTTGAAAAAACTGCTCGTAAAAGGGTTTGGCTCCACCAATCACTACCCAGTCATATCCAAACAACAATCCCCCAAGTGCTGCCACAAGAGAGATTCCGGTGATATACCTTAGGTTAAACTTATTCTTAATCATGCCTGACCCGTAAATTTAGAAAAACAGGGGAAATTCTGACATGAAGTTTCTACTTTTAAGAGATGAGCGTTTTGAGAGTCATTGAGGGGCACACTTTTCAAATGAGGGAAGAATTTAAGCTCCCGGTCTTTTATTTTCTTGTTCTGGGTGCTTTTGCCGGCTGGCAATCCTTTTACAACCTGCACCTGGATGGGATCGGTTTTAGCAGTATGCAGATTGGCATTCTGAATGCAGTATTTATTGCCACATCAGCACTGGTTGTTCCTTTCTGGGGGATATTGGCTGACAAATTTGGGAGTAACCGAATCCTTTTGTTATTGTCGTCGGTCTGTGCTCTAATGGTATTATTGATAGGGGAGACATTCAAGTTCCATTGGATGCTGATGTTTATTGCAGTTGTTTCTGTTTTTCATCAGCCCTCGGGAGCTGTGGTGGATGGAATGACTGTTGGGTTTGTAAGGGCAAATCCCCGCTTCACATATGGTCAGTTCAGGTTATGGACTTCCGTGGGTTATGCATCCATTTCACTACTGGTGGGATACCTTGCCCGAAACGGGACGGACATCATATTTAAAGTCTCTGCAGGCTTGTTTCTTCTGCTTGCCCTGTTTAACCTGTTTACCTTGCCCTCCAAACCTGTTACAGGAAGGAACCTGGTCACATTTCGTAGTTTAGGAATCTTCTTCAGAAACAGGCGAATGTTTTTCTTCCTGCTCCTGATTTTCTTCTTAGGAATTGCTGTGGCACCCCTGATGCAGTTCATCAATTTATACTACAACGATATTGGTGCAAGTGCTTCGTTTATTGGGTGGGTATTTTTCCTCCAGGCCCTTCCCGAGATCCCGGCCTATATAATTGGTACCAGGATCGTGAAGCGAATTGGTGCTGAGAAAATGATTCTTCTATCCATGGGAATTTCCCTGTTGAGGTTAGTTTTTTACGGATTGATTACCCAGCCGGAAGTGGCCATCTTTTTCAGTGTATTTCATTGTATCACGATTGCCTTTTTTCTCATTGGAGTAGTGGACTATATACAGGCCCGAACCCCCGATCATTTGCAAACAACCGGGCAGGCACTTATCTGGGCATTTCATTATGGGGCAGGAATTAGTGTTGGAAATTTAATTCTGGGTTATCTTCGGGATGCGACCGGTATGCTGAAGGCCATGCATATCCATGCTATGCTAGCCCTGTTGGTTTTTATCCTGACGGCTCTGCTATTCAGGAAAGTGAAATCTGAATTAAAGCCCGGGAGGTAAGCATACCAATAAGAGCAGGCTTGCATTAGCAAGGTGCGGCGATTTCATGCTATTTAGAGATAGAAGTATTACTCGAGGACTATTTTCTGTGTGATTTGGTGCTGGTCGATTTTGATGGTTATGAGATAGATTCCTGCTGGCAGGTTGGGCTCAATGATGCAGGGATGGTTGATGCACTGGGTCTCAAAAACCACTGCACCATGAAGGTCGCTTATCCGGATGGGGACTGAAGCATGTGTCTGGTCCGAGATTTCGATGATGATCTGCGTGCTGGCAGGATTGGGATATAGTTTAAAGAGGGAGTGAAACTCTTCCGGGTCTTCGCCATTGGAACTAAGGGTAAATGCTTCCATAAAGAGCTGTCCCCACTGCATGAGATCGTTTTTTGCCCGCACAAAAAGTACATGGTCGTCACCAGTAAGTCCATCCAGGGAGACATCGAAATCGACCTGCAGGTCGGTGCTGCTGGAAGGCAGGCTCACCTGGGTGGCATTTCCGTATCCGGGATCGGTGTCGATAAAGTACTCTAGCTGTTGAATGTTTAACTCGTCCGGGGAGGGTATCTCTACCATGAAGAAGGTGTTGAAGACCACCACTCCCCATTCTCCGGAACCATTTTTCCCACGGAAAAAGATTTGATGTATGCCTGGGCTCAGGGCTGTCAGATCTGCAGTAAAATTGAAGGACAGATCTGTTCCGGGTGTCGCTACTGGAATGGGAATTGCTTCTCCGTAGCCGGGGTCAGTATCGATAAAGTACTCCATCTCCTGAATGTTTAACTCGCCCGGGGAGGGTATCTCTACCACGTAGAATGTGCTGAAGACCACCAATCCCCATTCTCCGGAGCCATTCTTCCCGCGGAAAAAGATTTGGTGTATACCTGGGCTCAGGGCTGTCAGATCTGCAGTAAAATTGAAGGACAGATCTGTTCCGGGTGTCGTTACTGGAATGGGAATTGCTTCTCCGTAGCCGGGGTCGGTATCAATAAAGTACTCCATCTCTTGAATGTTTAACTCGCCCGGGGAGAGTATCTCTACCACGTAGAATGTGCTGAAGACCACCGGTCCCCATTTTTCGGAATCATCCTTTGCCCGTAGAAAGATCTGGTGTATGCCTGGGTCCAGGGCCTGCAGACCAGCCGTAAAACTCAGAGTCAGATCTGCTCCGGGAGCCGATACCGGAATGGAAACTGCCTCTCCAAATCCAGGATCGGTATCGATGAAATACTCAGCATATGTGATGTCCTGGGCAAACAGAGCAAGCGGTAAGAATAGTGCTATGATGAAGGGTAATATCTTTTTCATCTCTTTCTGTTTTATGTCGCTATTCATCTCCGCTTTTCACATGGATAGTCACTTGCAGTCCCGATTCTGAACTGGCTGCAGCCTGGACACTGGCTTCATAAATATGGGGCAGGTTAGGAATTCCTGAAAGGATGTAAGGAGCTAGTCCTCCATATGCACCACAGTCTACTCCGCTGGCACCAGCACCCAGGGCAGGGGAGCCTGCCTTAAGCTTCCATTTGCCATCCGTGCTCATTTCCAGCTGTCCGTCAAAGTCTGCAAAAACCGTTGTCATATCGATATTATAGAGGTTGCCGCTTGCATCGGTGCCATCCGCTGCCAGTATGTTATTGTTAATACTATTTCCAGAATTGAGACTGATTGTAGTAAAGTCACCAATAACGATATTGTTTTGGATATTTGCATTGTAACAGTCTATGGAAAAGGAATAACCCGTGGGTAACAGAACATTGTTTGATACAACCAGCGGTCCGCTTGAGGTACCAGCCCAAATCTGTTGTCCGATGATGTTGTTAGCGATAACGGTATTGGATATTAGTCCGGAAGTTGCCTGGATACTCCTTTGAACATAGTTTTGTGCGAACAGGATGTTGTCGCTGGTGCCTTCGAAATCAACTTCCCACAGCAGGTTCCTGATCACGGTAATATCGCCTGTATTGATGATCAGGCCGTCAAAAAACACACAGCCCACGAGAGTGCTCCCCTCCGAACCGGCAGCAAAGGTGAGATTGCTGTTAATCTGCGCCTCCAGCTTGTTGGCCTGTGTTTTTGGATTTTCATTTAAATAATATCCGGGACCCACAATGGTCAGCTGCTTATTGATGGTGGCCCCGGCATAATAGGTGGTCGATCCCTCCACGTAGATGGTATCTCCACCAATGGCAGCATCAACAGCTGCCTGAAGCGTAGTATAGTCGACATCGAATCCGGGATTGTTATTGACACGAAGCAGGTGCTGAGCACCCAGAAAATGGCATAGTGATCCCATGATGACCATGGAAAACAGAAGTT